>Ga0187785_10000099_pt1 | contig 31031 bp, 34 predicted proteins | sample 0815_BV2_4_20_MG_FD_132466 | JGI IMG/M metagenome (GOLD analysis project Ga0187785, IMG submission 132466) | Tropical peat soil microbial communities from peatlands in Department of Meta, Colombia - 0815_BV2_4_20_MG | ecosystem: Environmental > Terrestrial > Soil > Wetlands > Peat | place...
AGCTGGCCCGCGAATGGGGCGCGTACCTGCTCGGACGCTCGGCGCCCCGGCCCGGGGCATCGCGGTCGGCCGGCCCGAACCTGGCGGTCCTGCAGGAGGCGCTGGCCGGCGCCGGATTCACGCCCCGGTTCCGGCGGCGGGGCACGCGCACGGTCGAGATCTCCCTGCGGGACTGCCCGTTCCGTGACCTGCTCGAGGAGCACCGGGAGCTGGTCTGCGCCGTCCACCGGGGGCTGCTCGAAGGCATGCTGGCCGCGATGCGCCCGCCCCTGGCGATGAAGGATTTCCAGCCGCTGGCCGACCGGACCACGGTCTGCCGGTTGACCGCGACCCGCTCCTGATCCGCTCCCGGTCTGCTCTGGGGCTGAAGTCGGCCCCGATACGCGCCGATGCCATCCGGGAGCGGGGCATCCCGCGACCCCCCGAACGCGGAACGGAGCAACGGTGATGGAGGACGTCTCCCCCCTGGTCGAGGAGTTCAACGGCTGGCTCGCGCAGCTGGTGGAGGTCGATGGATCCGACCTGCACGTCAAGGTGGGATCGGCCCCGATGCTGCGCGACCCCCACGGGCTGACGCGCCTGGAGCGTGGGCCGCTCGGCCCGGGCGACACCCAGGCGATCGCCGACGCGATCATCCCGCCGGACCGGCAGGCCACGTTCGCGGAGCGCGGCGACGTGGACTTCGCCTACTCGGTCACGAACATCGGCCGGTTCCGGGCGAACGTGTTCCGTCAGCGTGGCTCGGTCTCGATGGTGCTCCGGAAGCTGCGGTTCGGCGGGCCCTCCTTCGAGGAGGTCGGGTTGCCCGACTCCGTCCGGACGCTGGCGGAGGAGCACCGGGGCCTCGTCCTGGTGACCGGCCCGACCGGCTCGGGCAAGACCACGACCCTCGCCGCGATGATCGGCCACATCAACCGCTCCAAGCCCGTGCACATCGTCACCATCGAGGACCCGATCGAGGTGCTCCACCGCGACGACGTCGCCTCGATCAACCAGCGCGAGGTCGGCAACGACACGCAGGACTTCCTGTCGGCGCTCCGCTCGGCGTTGCGCCAGGACCCCGACGTGATCCTGATCGGCGAGATGCGCGACACCGAGACCGTCCGGGCCGCCCTCCAGGCCGCCGAGACCGGCCACCTCGTCCTGTCGACGCTGCACACCACCGACGCGACCGAGACCGTGAACCGCCTGATCGACTTCTTCCCGCCGTACCAACAGAAGCAGGTGCGGCTGGCGCTGTCGTCGAGCCTGCGCGGGATCGTCTGCCAGCGGCTGGTCCCGACCGTCACCGGCGCCCGCGTGCCCGCCCTCGAGATCCTCGTGAACACCGGCCGGGTCGCGGAGCGGATCGTCGACGCCGACAAGACCGAGGAGATCAAGGACGTGATCAAGGAGGGCGAGTACTACGGCATGACGACCTTCGACCAGTCCCTCCTGCGGCTGATCCAGCAGGGGCGGGTGTCGGTCGAGGACGCGATGCACGCCGTGTCGAACCGGCACGACTTCGAACTCGCGCTGCAGCAAGCCGGCATCGCCGTGCTGGCCTGAACCCGCGCGCGCCGGACTCAGCCCTGGCCGTCGCCCGAGGAGCCGTTCGAGGAGGCCGCCTCCGCGATCGCCGTGAACGTGGCGACGAGGCCCGAGAGCTCCATCGGCACGACCACCTTCGACGAGGGCGAGGCGCCCACCTGCTTCAGCGCGTCGAGGTACTGCAGGCGCATCGTCTTCTCATCGACCGTGCTCGCGATCTGGAAGATCTTGTCGAGGGCCGAGGAGAAGCCCTCGGCGCGCAGGATCGCCGCTTGCCGCTCGCCCTCGGCGGTCAGGATCGCCGCCTGCTTCATGCCCTCGGCGTTGAGGATCGCGGCCTGCTTGTTGCCCTCGGCGATCGTGATCGCTGCCTGTTTGTTGCCGTCTGCCTCCGTCACGACCGCGCGCCGCGTCCGCTCGGCCGACATCTGCCGGGTCATCGCCTCTTGCACCGACGGCGGCGGGATGATCTCGCGGATCTCGACGTTCGTGACCTTCACGCCCCAGCGCTCGGTCACCTCGTCGAGCTTGACGCGCAACAGGCTGTTGATCTCGTCGCGCTTGGCTAGCACATCGTCCAGCAGGATGTCGCCCACCACGGCACGGAGGGTCGTCGCCGCGATGTTCGTGGCCGCGCCGGCGAAGTTCGACACCTTCACGACGGAGTCGGCCGGATCGAACACCTTGTAGTACAGGATGAAGTCGATCGAGATCGCCGCGTTGTCCTTCGTGATCGAGTCCTGCCGCGGGATCTCCAGGTAGAACTCCCGCAGATCGACGGAGATGCCCCGGTCGATGAACGGGATCAGGATGACGAGCCCCGGCCCGCGCGTGGCGTGCAGCTTCCCGAGCCGGAACACGACCAGGCGCTGGTACTCCGGGACGATCCTGATCGCCTTGAAGGCGATCATCAGGCCGATCAGGACCAGGATCACCAGGATGATGATCGCGGGGCTCATCCGTTCCTCCCTTCTGCCGGCGACGCGGTCGGCGCCGCCGGGGTGCGCTCGGTCTCGAACGGCTCGACGGTGAGCACGAGCCCGTCGAGCGCGGTGACGTGGACGCGGGCGCCGCCGGGGATCTGCCCGCCCGGTGCGACGGCCTTCCATTCCTCGGAGGCGACGCGGACGATCCCGCCGGCGGGACCGACGCCGCCGGGCAGCGCGACGCCGTCCTCACCGACGATCGTCTTGCCCGCCAGCAGCGACGGCGTACGCCGCAGTCGGAGCGCCGCGGCCACGATCACGCCGAAGAACAGCGCCACCAGCCCGGCGACGGCCACCAGCACCACCGGCGAGACCTCGACGCCGCCGGCCCGGTCGAACAGGAACCACCCGCCGAGGACCAAGGCGATCAGCCCCACCGCCCCCCACACCCCGAGACCGGGCGCGTGCAGCTCCACGATGAACGCGATCACGGAGATCACCAGCAGCACCACGCCGATGATCCGCACGGGCAGGAAGCCGAACGACACGAGCGAGCACACCAGCAGGAGCGTGCCGACCGTGCCCGAGAGGATGTGGCCGGGCACGATGATCTCCAGCACGATCAGCGCCAGCCCGAGCCAGAAGAAGATGAACGCGAGGTTCGGATCGAACAGCGAGTGCAGGAACCCGACGAACGATCCCATCGATCGCTCCTGCAGCGTCGCCCCGGCCGTGTGGAGCGTGACCGTCGAGCCATCGCCCAGGTGCACCTGCGTGCCGTCGAGCTGCGCCAGGAGGTCCTGCGTGTTCGGGGCGATCAGATCGATCACGTGATCCTGCAGCGCCTGGTCGGCGGTGATGCTCGCGCCCTCGGATACGAACGTCACCGCGAGGTCGGCGTTGCGGCCGTACGTCTCGGCGATCGTGCGCATCTGGGCCTCGGCGTCGTTGCGGACCTTCGTGGACAGATCGCCACCGCTGAGACCGACCGGCGTGGAGGCGCCGACGTGCGTCCCCGGCGCCATCGCGGCCACGGGCGCCGAGAGCAGGATGAAGGCTCCCGCGGAGGCCGCGCGGGCCCCGCTCGGCGAGACGTAGCCGATCACGGGGATCGGCGCGTTGAGGAACGACTGCGTGATCTCGTCCATCGAGGACCCCAGCCCGCCGGGCGTGTCGATGTCGACGAGGACCGCCGTCGCGCCCTCCTGGACGGCCTTGTCGACGCCGCCGGTCAGGTAGTCGGCCACGAAGGGGTCGACGACCCCGTCGAGGTGCAGCTCGACGATCAGCGGCGTCGAGGAGGTCTGTGCCCGGGCGATCCCTTGCGCGGCGAGCGCGAGGAGCGCCATGAGGGCGACGAGGAGCAAGCGCCCGGAGTTCCGGGCGCTCCGTCCGGTGATGCGGGTCATCCTGCCCCCTTCCGACGACCGGCCCGCCGGGGGGCTCCCGGCCGGTCCGTCGGTGTTGCGTTCCTGTGGAAAGGGTACGCCTTCTCGGTGGCGGCGCCTCGGCGAGGGAACGGCCGATGGCGCTCCGACGAACTGCGTGGGACCATCGGCATCGGAACCGGATGCCGGCAAGCTCACGGGCGCCGTTCGTCCGTAGTAACCGGAAGGAGTCCCGTTGCAGGGACATGCGAACGAAGGACCGCTCCTGCCCCGCGAGGAGCGACAGCTGATGGAAGGGCTGCTGGCCGGTGACGACGCTGCGATCCGTGCGCTCTACGCCCGCTTCGGGCGGCCCGTCTACACGATGGGGCTGCGCCTCCTCGGATCCCGCGAGGCCGCCGAGGAGCTCACCCAGGACGTCTTCCTCACCGCGTGGCGGAAGGCCGCGCGGTTCGATCCGCAACGCGGCCGCCTCTCGACCTGGCTCATGACGATCGCGCACAACCTCGCGGTGGACCGCCTCCGACGTGACACGGGCGTCTCTCGCCCCCGCCTGGTCCTGGTCGACGAGGTTCCCGACGTGCCCGGGGCGGACGAGGAGGTCGTGCTGATGGAGCGCGACGAGGCCCTCCGAGCCCTGGCCTCCCTGTCGGACGCCGAGCGGCGGCTGATCGCCCGCACGTACTTCCGGGGCATGACGGCGCGTGAGATCGCGGAGGCCGACGGGATCCCGCTCGGTACGGTGAAGACCCGCCTGCGATCGGCCCTGATCAAGGTCCGCCGGGCGAACGAGGAGAAGGAGCCGTCGTGAACTGCGCCGGCGTCCGCGAACGGCTCCCCGAGCACGCGCTGGGGGTCGGCGACGGGCATGCGAGCGAGATCGAGCTGCACCTCGGCTGGTGCGCCGCCTGCCGCCGGGAGGCGCGCGAGCTCGACCGCGCCGCCGGCATGCTCGCGTTCGCCCTGGCGCCGGCCGAGCCGTCCGCCGATCTCGAGGACCGGGTGGTCGCGACCGTGACCGACGCGGCCTCCGCCACCCACCGGCCGGCCACGATCGGGGCCCGCGTCCGTCGCGCCGGCGTGATCCTGCTCGCCGCGGCGGTTGCCCTGGCGGGGCTCGGCACCGGCGCGGTGCTCGCGCATCGGAGCGGGCGCGCGGCGCAGATCGCCTCGCAGGCCCGCCAGCAGAACGAGGAGCTCGCCCGGTTCCGCACGCTGATCCAGAACGCCGCCTACGTCGATCCCGGAACCGAGGCGGCCCTCGGCACGCTCGATCCGCCGAGCAAGGGTCCGGGCAGCGGATCGGCGCTCACGATCGTCTCGCCCACGGTCGACGACCAGGTGATCGTGATCGTGACCGGCATGCGGGCCAAGCGTCTGCCGTTCACGGTGACGCTGGAGGCCGGGCGGGCCGGCCGCACCCTCATCGTGGCGAAGATCCGCAGGCTGGATTCGGGCGGCGGCGCCACCGTCGCCCGCGTGGTCGGCGAGGATCTGTCCGGCTTCGGGCGTGTGGTCGTCCGCGACGCCGCCGGCAAGATCCTGCTGATCGGCACGATGGGCGCCCAGGCGCCGGTCTCCTCGCCCGCACCGTAGCGGGGCGCTCGGGGAGGGGGCGGAGCCGCGGGCTATCCTGCGATCGATGCGCTTCGGTCTGGCGATCCCGCAGTACGGCTTCTCGCTGCCGACCGGAACGATCGCGTTCGACGACGCCGCGCGGTGGGCGATCCGCGCCGAGGAGCTCGGCTTCGACTCGGTCTGGATCTCCGACCACCTCTTCTACTCGTTCTCGCGCTACGGAGGGGATCCCACCCCGATCGCCGCGCTCGAGCCGCTGTCGACCCTCGCCGGCATCGCCGCGCGGACCGACCGGGTGCGCCTCGGGGCGTTGGTCCTGTGCGCCGCGTTCCGACATCCCGCGGTCGTGGCGAAGGCGGCGACCACGATCGACGCGATCGCCGGAGGCCGGATGGAGCTGGGGCTCGGGGCGGGCTGGCTCGCGGAGGAGTTCGGCGCGTTCGGATACCGGTTCGGCGAGGTGGGGGATCGGTTCCGCGGGTTGGAGGAGGCGCTGCGGATCATCGGGGGCCTGATCGACGGCGAGGGTCCGCGCACGATCGCCGGCGCGACATGGTCGGTCGAGGGGGCACCGCTCTCGCCCCGGCCGATCCAGGACCGGCTGCCGGTCTGGGTCGGCGGCAAGGGCGGGCCTCGCCTGCTGCGGCTGGCGGCCCGGGCGGCGACCGGCTGGAACGTGGTGTGGCGTCTCGCGCCGGATCGGTACGCGGCGCAGCTGGACGACGTCGTCGCGGCGTGCGAGTCGGAGGGCCGCGATCCGGCCACCTTCCGGCGCACCGTCGGTCTGTACGCGATCGTCGGCGATTCCGAGGCGGCGGCAACCGCGCTGTTCGAGCGCGCCCGAGCGGAGTTCCCAGACGACGCGATGCGGGACGAGACCTGGGCGACATGGGCCGCCGACACGCTGAGCGGCTCGCCGCAGCAGGCGATCGACCGGATCGGCGCGTTCGCGGACCTTGGCGTCGAGGAGGTGATCGTCTCGCCGTGGACGCTGCCGTTCGCGGTGCGGGCGCCCGAGATCGTCGAGGTGCTCGCGGGGCGCGTGCTGCCCGCGTTCCGATGACCCCGCGCGAGGCGGTCCTCGAGGTGCTCGGCGAGGCGGGGGAGCCCCTGCACTGGACCGTGATCCAGGATCGCGCGCTGCGGGCCGGCGCGCTCGATCCGTTCACCACGCCCGACGTCCGGGGGGAGGTGCAGCGGGCGCTGCGCGAGCTCCGCGCCGAGGGCGCGATCGAGCGGACAGGAACGGGCGTCTACCGGCTCGTCTGAGCTAGGGGCGGTACTGGATCGGCGAGAAGCGCTCGAGCTTCTCGAAGGAGTGCTGCGACTCGACGGAGCGGACCGTTCCGGAACGGGAACGCATCACCATCGAATGGGTCACGGCGCCCTCCGTGGAGTAGTTCACGCCGCGGAGCAGGGAGCCGTCGGTGATCCCGGTGGCGGCGAAGAACACGTCGTCGCCGGAGACGAGGTCCTGCGTCCCCAGCACGCGCTCGAGGTCGAAGCCGTCATCGAGGAGGGCCCGCCGTTCCTCGTCGTTGCGCGGATAGAGCTTCCCCTGGATCTCGCCGCCGAGGCAGCGCAGGGCGGCCGCGGCGATCACGCCTTCCGGGGTCCCACCGATCCCGATCAGCAGGTCCACCTCGCTGCCCGGGGTCGCCGCGACGATCGCGCCGGCGACGTCGCCGTCGGTGATCAGGAACACGCGAGCGCCGACCTCGCGGACCTCCTCGATGAGCCGTTCGTGGCGCGGCCGGTCGAGGATCATGACCGCGACCTCCTCGGGCCGCTTGCCCTTCGCCTTCGCGACCTGCCGGACGTTCTCGCCGACCGGAGCCTCCACGTCGATCGCCGCGGCGGCCTCGGGCCCCGTCGCGATCTTCTCCATGTAGAGCGCCGCGCCGGGGAAGAACATCGCACCCCGGGGGGCGAGGCCGATCACGGCCAAGGCGTTCGGCTGGCCGGTCGCGGTCAGCCGCGTCCCATCGATCGGATCGACCGCGACGTCGGTGCCCGGGCCGGTACCGGAGCCCACCCGCTCTCCGTTGAAGAGCATGGGGGCCTCGTCCTTCTCGCCCTCGCCGATCACGACGACGCCGTCCATCGAGACCGTGTCGATCATCAGGCGCATCGCGTCGACGGCCGCCTGGTCGGCGGCGTTCTTGTCGCCACGGCCGATCCACCGGCCGGCGGCCAGCGCCGCCGCCTCGGTGACGCGGACGAGCTCCATCGCGATGTTGCGATCGGGTCGCTCCATCACCGCCATCCTACGCGGGCGGCAGGAGGCCGTGCTCCCGGTACCAGCGCACGGTCCGCGTGATCGTCTCCTCGATCGGGCGATACCGCAGCCCGAGCTCCCGCGTGGCCCGCGAGCCGTCGTAGCGGTGACCGTGCAAGAGCGTGCGGAGCAACGCCGGACACACGGGCGGGTCGGGCGCGGAGGAGAACCGTGCGCCCAGGGCGGCGAGCGGCATGGCGGCCCGTACCACGGGCCGAGGGATCCACCGAACGCGGCGGGGTCCGCCGGCGATCGCCCGCAACAGCTCGACGGCGTCGTCCAGCCGCAACGTCGCGCCGGAGAGCACGTAGCGCCGCCCCGCGACGCCGTGCCGTTCGGCCAGGACGTGACCCTCGGCGCAGTCGTCCACGTCGATCACGGAGATCCAGGTCCGGACGAGGACCGCGCGATCGGCGGCGGCGGCACGAAGCAGGATCCGGGCCGTGCCCTCGGTCCGGCCCGGGCCTTGGACCGACGACGGGTTCACGCAGACGACCTCCACGCCGGTGGCGCGTCCGGCCTCCAGCGCGGCCCGCTCGCCGAGGAACTTCGAGCGCTCGTACTCCGACAGGAAGGCGCCGCGGTGCGAGGCGTCCTCGTCGCCGACGGTCCCTTCGGTCTCGCCGAGCGTCGCGGCGGACGACGTGTGGATCACCCGGGGAACGCCCGCCCGGGCGGCCGCCCGCACCACCGCCGCGGCGCCGTCGACGTTCGCGCCGGTGAGCTCCGAGCGCCGCCGCACGCAGGTCCGGTTCACGCCGGCCACGGCGAAGACCGTGTCGCACCCGCCCATCGCGGCCTCGAGCGTCGCCGGATCGCCGAGGTCGCCCGGCGCCGGCATCGCGCCGAGGGCGGCGACGGCCGACGCGGCGGCATCGCTCCGCGCCAGCGCGCGGACCTCGCGGCCATCGGCGACGAGCCGCCGGATCACGGCGCCGCCGACGAAGCCGCTCCCGCCGCTGACGAACGCCGTCATCGATCGCGGACGCGCGTGAACGCGCCCGCGTAGCGCCCGACGTAGTCGATCCCCGACCAGACCGTCACGAGCGCGGCGGCCCACATCAGCCACCAATCGAGGGCCTGCCCGGCGATCGAGATCGCGGGGTGAACGATCGTCACGATGATCGCGATGAACTGGAGGTTCACCTTCGCCTTGCCGAGCAGCGACGGGGTCACGACCTCGCCCTGCGACGCGCTCGCGACGCCCTTGAGGCCCATCACGACCATCTCGCGGCCGATGATCAGGAACGCGACCCAGGTCGAGACGCGGTCGACGTCGACGAGCGCGATCAGCACGCCGCACACCAGGATCTTGTCCGCGGTCGTGTCCAGGAACGCGCCGAGGGAACTGGTCTGTTTCCAGCGGCGCGCCAGCCGGCCGTCGAAGAAGTCGGTGAGCGCGGCGAGCGCGAACAGCACGGCGGCGGCACGGTCGGCGGTGGTCCCGCCGTGCAGCACGAGCGCCATCACGACCGGCGTGAGCACGACGCGCAGCCACGTGATCGCCTTCAGGAAGACGGCGGCGCGCTCGTCGGCCCGGCTCACCGGGCGAGCCTACCCCGCGGGGGGCCCGGGAACGCGGCGGCGCGTGCGGACCGCGTCGCGGACCTCCGCGGCGGTCGCCAGTTCGATCGCGGCCCGCGCCAGTTTGCGAGCGTCGCCAAGGTCGGTCGCGCGCACCGCCTCCTTGACCGAAGGGATCGCCGGCGCGCTCATCGAGAGCTCGCGGACCCCGAGGCCGAGCAGCAGGGCCGTGGCGTCGGGATCGCCGGCCAGCTCGCCGCAGACGCCGGTCCAGCGGCCGTGGGCGGCGGCCGCCTCGGCGGCGAACCCGATCAACCGCAGCACCGCCGGATGCAGCGGATCGGCGAGCGTCGCGACGCGCGCGTTGCCGCGGTCGGCGGCCATCGTGTACTGCGTCAGGTCGTTCGTTCCGACCGAGAAGAAGTCGGCCTCGCCGGCGAGGTGACCGGCCGCGAGCGCCGCGGCCGGAACCTCGATCATCACGCCGACCTCCGGCTCCGCCGCCGCGCCCGTGGCCGTACGCGCCCGCTCGAGCGCCTCGCGCGCGGCCCGGAGCTCTTCCAGCGTCGTCACCATCGGGAACATGATCCGCACGGGATGGTCGGCCGCCGTGCGCACCAACGCGCGCAGCTGGACGTCCAGGACGTCGGGGCGGGCCAGGCCGAGCCGCAGCCCGCGGATCCCCAAGAACGGGTTGGGCTCGGGGTCCTGGGGGAGCCATGCGATCGGCTTGTCGGCGCCGGCGTCGAGGGTGCGGACCAGGAGCGGGCGCCCGCCGAGGGCGACGGCGGCCGCGCGGTAGGCGGCCTCCTGTTCGTCCTCGTCGGGCATCACCTCGCGGGCCATGAACAGGAACTCGGTGCGGAACAGCCCGACCCCGTCGCAGCCGGCGGCGACCGCCGCGGCCACGTCCTCGGGGCGCCCGATGTTCGCGGCCACCTCGATCCGCTCGCCGTCGCGCGTGACGGCCGGCTCGGCCGTGTGGGCGCGCGCGATCGCGGCTTCCTCGTCGCGAGCGCGCCGCGTCTCCTCGAGGGCGACCAGGACCGAGGCCGCGGGGTCGACATGGACCGAGCCGCCTTCGCCGTCGAGCCCGAGGGTCGCCCCCTCGGGCACCGCGTCCAGCGCCGGACCGAGCCCGACCACCGCGGGGATCCCGAGCGCGCGGGCGAGCACGGCGGCGTGGGCCGTCGGACCTCCGGCCGCCGTCGCGATGCCGAGGCACGTGGCAGGATCGAGCCCGGCGGTGTCGGCCGGCTCGAGGTCGTCGGCCAGCAGGATCCCGGCGGCCGGCAGTTCGGGCCGGGGTGCCTCCACCCCGAGGATCGCGGCGAGCACCTCGCGGCCGACGCTGCGCAGGTCGGCCGCGCGGGCCCGGAGGTAAGGGTCCTCCAACGCCGACCAACCCGCGGCCAGCTCTTGCACCGCGGCGTTCCACGCGGCCGCCGCCGGCTCGCCGTCGCGGATCCCGCGCAGCGCCGGCTCGAGGAGCTCGTCGTCGTCGAGGAAGAGCAGATGGGCATCGAAGATCGCGGCCCGTGCGCGCCCGGCTCGCGCCGCCACGTCGTCCCGGCGCCGGGCGATCGTGCCGCGGGCCTCCGCGAGGGCGGCCTCGAGCGCGGCGCGCTCGGTGTCCGCGCCGCGCGTCGGCAGGACGGCCGGCACGGTCAGCTCCGGCGTCGTGAAGCGGCGGGCCGGGCCGATCGCCACGCCGGGCGAGGCGGGCACGCCGCGCAGAACCCCGTCGGCCGCGCCGGCATCGGGCGACGCCGCCACGGCGGCCGGCGCCACCACCGGTGCCAGATCCTCCGGGGACTCGTCGAAGCGCCGGGCCGCCAACGCGCGGATCGCGTCGACCGCGGCCTGCGACTGCGCTCCGGCGGCGACGACCTCCAACTCGTGGCCGGCCGTCGCGCCGAGCGTGGCGACCGCGTTCAGGCTCCGCGCGCTGACGGGTCCGCGCCCCGCCGTCACGTCCCGCACACGGACGTCCGCCTCGAATCCGCCGGCCGTCTGCACCAGTCGCGCCGCCGGGCGCGCGTGGAGCCCGTGCGGGAGGTCGACGATGATCCGGATGGTCGCGGTCGGTCCCTCGGCGGGCCCGGCACGTTCGGTTCCGGTCACCGGTGCACCGGGCTCGGTGCCGAGGTGGGCCGCCTTGCCGGCGAGGCCGCCGCGGGCCTCCGAGGCGACCTCCTCGAGGTCGCGGCCGAGCCTGGCCGCGACCGCCGCGGCCACGGCCCCCTCCACGAACGGTGCGTCGGTCAGCCGGACCTTCGCCCGCCGGTCCTCATCCAGGAACTCGACCGCCATCTCGGTCGACAGCACCGCGCTGCCGAGATCCATCAGCACCAGCACCCCGTCGTCGGACCACACGGCATCGATCGCGGCCACCACCCGCATCGCGTCGGTGCCGATCGCGTCCTCGGGTCCCTCGAGCCCGCCGGCAGGGGCGATCGCGACGTCCTGGCCGCCCATCTGCCGCGCGAGCTCGGCGGCGCCCTCCGCGACCGCCCGGCTGTGGGACACCAGGACGATCCCGACCATCGGTTCAGGCGCGGCTCGCGAGCACCGTGATCAGCGTCGCGCCGTAGGCGACGGTGAGCACGCCGAGCACCCACAGGCCTCGGTCGATCCACCGTTGCGCGGCCGGTCCCGGATCGAGGTCGAGCAGCACGCCGCGCAGACCCAGCATCGCGTGGATCGTCACGACCACGAGGAAGATCGCCTCGAGCACGAAGATCACCGGCGTCGAGATGTACTCGAGGACCTGGTGGTAGCTCCGCAGCCCACCGACCGACTCGATCACGAAGTGGTTCGCGATCATGTGGATCGTCACCAGCACCAGCAGCGCCAGCCCGGAGATCGTCGTGAGCCCCCAACCGCGAGCCGACCGGCTACCTCGTGCGCGGGTCGGGGTCGGCTCGGGGCGGGTGCGGATCGTCGACATCACATGCTCCCGTAGATGTGCAGCGCGCCGCCGATCAACAAGATCGTGCCGATCACCCCGAGGGACCACCACAGCGCCTTCTGGCGGTTCGGCACGACGCCGGTGCCGACGAGCGCCACCCGGATCCCGTTCAGCCCGTGGTACAGCAGGCCGAACAGGAGCAGGACGTCGAGGCTCAGGAACGCCCAGCTGGTCGCCAGCTTCAGGAAGTCGTTCCACGACTGCTCGCCGCGCAGCAGCAGCGAGAGCACGGTGAGGTGCAGGTACAGGTAGAAGACCAGGCCGAGTCCCGTGATCCGGTTCACCGCGAACGCGAACCCGCCGATCGCCCGACCGCGCGGATCGAACCATCCCGAGGTCGGCACGCCCACGCCCTTGCGGCGGACCGGCCCGCGCTCCCCGCGCTCCTGGACGCCCGGCACCCGGTCGCTCACGCCGCGCCGTCCTTCGCTCCGCCGCGGACCAGGACGCTCCGCAGCTGCATGATCCGGGCCGCCGGGTTCACGTCGGACGGGCAGGCCTCGGTGCATTCGAAGGCCGCGTGGCACCGCCACGCGCCGTTCGGCGCCGCGGCCCAGTCGAGCACCCCGGCGGGGTCGACGCCGCGCGGCTCCTCCAGCAGCCGTTGCGCGGCCGCGAGCGCGGCCGGTCCGACGTACTCGTCCGACGTCGCCGAAACCGGACAGGCGGACAGGCACAGCCCGCACTCGATGCAATCCTCGAAGCGCTCGTACGCGTCGATCCCTTCGGGGACCTCGGCGCCGGCGGGACCTTCGCTGGCCCGCGTGCTGCCGATCTCGTCGGGGAAGCGCGCGTAGAACTCCTCCATGTCCACGACCAGGTCCGACAGCACGGGGATGTTCGCCAGCGGCTCGACCGTGACGGTCCCACCGAGGTCGGCCACGGCGGTCACGCACGCGAGGGCCTCGCGGCCGTCGATCTGCATCCCGCAGGTGCCGCACGACGCGTGCAGGCACGAGTGTCGGATCATCAGCGAGCGATCGAGCTTGCGCTGGATCCACCGCAGCGCGTCGAGCACGGTGCTGGACGGTCCGACCGGCACCTCGAACGTATCGAAGTGCCAATCCATGTCGCCGCGCTTGAACCGGAACACGCGGAAGCGGCGGGTGGAGCCGGCCTCGCTCATGCGAGCCTCCGTTCGGGCTCGGCGTAGAACGCCGTGTGGGGGAGCGTGACGAACTCGCGCGTGCGGCAGGGCTCGTTCACGCCGAGCTTGCCGCACACGACGTCGGCGCACGTCTCCGCCATCCCGCGCAACGTCGTCGCCTTGCCCCCGGTGATCGTGACGAAGTTCCCGATGCCGGCGTTCGCGTGGTCGATCGTCTTGAAGGTCCGGGAGAGCTCGCGGCCGCTCCCGGCCGCCTCGTCGGAGCCGATCAGGGGCCGTGCGGCCGACCACGCCGCCCGGAGCGGCGCGTTCGCGATCGCGGGGATCAGCTTGGCGCCCTCCTCGTACATCCGGCGGACGTGCTCCTCGGGCACGTCGAGATCGTCGGGGTCCTCGACCGTCCAGGAGCTCGTTCCGATCACCGAGAGCGCGCGCTGGGGCACGATGATGTCCCCGTCGCCGGAGCGGTGCATCCGGTTCAGCACCATGTTGGACATCCGCCCGCGCACCGCGACCAGGACGCCCGGGGAGGGCTGGATCGGGACGTGCGCCCCCGCCATCTCGGCCACCTGCTCCGACCACGGCCCGGTGGCGTTCACGACCAGGTCGGCGCGGACCTCGCCGTCGGCGCCCGAGACCCGGTCGTGCACCACGGCGCCCTTGACGTCGCCGCCCTCGACGAGCAGATCGACCGTCTCCACGTAGTTCATCAGCGTGGCGCCGTGGTGCTTGGCCGTGGCCAGGAACCGAAGCGGCATCCGCATCGCGTCCATCGTTCCGTCGGGCACGCGGACCGCCGCCTTCACCTCCGGATTCAGCATCGGCTCCAAGCGGACCGCCTCGGCCGGCGTCAACTCGGTGAACGGGATCTCGCACTCCGTGCAGCCCCGCACGAAGTCGTCGTAGGTGGCCATGTCCTCGTCCGTGATCGCGACGAACAGGCCGTCGTTCTCCTCGAAGGACCCCGGGCAGATCCGGCGCAGGAGCTGGTTCTCCTCGATGCACTCGACGGCCGACTCCTTGTCGGCCACCGCGTAGCGCGCGCCGGAGTGCAGCAGGCCGTGGTGCCGCCCGGTCGTGCCGGACGTGAACTCGCCGCGCTCCAGCAGCGTTACGCGGACCCCGCGCAGCGTGAGATCGTGCGCGAGGGCTCCGCCGGTACCGCCGCCGCCGATGATCAGGACGTGCGGCGCGTCGCGGGGTGGCCGCGGTGCGGACTGCGTCATCATCGCAAGTATCGCACCGCGGCCCTCACCGCCCGGAGCTACTCCTCCTCTTGTCCCTCGGCGAAGGATCCCTCGGGGTGCTCGTGCTCGCCGGCCTCCTGGCCTTCGGCGAAGTCACCGTGCTTCGTGTCCTCGGGAAAATCCTTCTCGTCCTCTTCCCCTTCGGCGAAGGAGCCCTCGTGGTGCGCCTCGTCGGCCTCCTCCTGACCCGTGGCGAAATCGCCGTGGTTGTGGTCCTTCTCGGTCATCGCTCCCTCCCGTCCGCCTGTTCCCGGCGAACCGTCTGCACGCGGAGCTTCCCCGTTACTCGACCCAGTCGAACGTCCGGGTGACCGCCTTCTTCCACAGGGCGTACTCCTTCGTGATCGTGTCGGCGTCCATCTGGGGCGTCCACTCCTTGTCCTTGCCCCAGTTCTGGCGCAGGTCGTCGGTGTTGTTCCAGAACCCGACCGCCAGGCCGGCCGCGTACGCCGCTCCGAGCGCCGTGGTCTCGGCCACCTTCGGCCGGATCACGGGGACCTGGAGGGAGTCCGCCTGGAACTGCATCAGCAGGTCGTTGTAGACCATGCCGCCGTCGACCTTGAGCTCCTTCAGCTTGACGCCGGAGTCGGCCTCCATCGCGTCGAGCACCTCGCGGGTCTGCCACGCCGTGGCCTCCAGCGCCGCGCGGGCGATGTGGCCCTTGTTCACGTAGCGCGTCAACCCGACGATCACGCCGCGGGCGTCACCACGCCAATACGGCGCGAACAGCCCGGAGAACGCCGGCACGAAGTACGCGCCGCCGTTGTCCTCGACGGTCTTCGCCAGCGTCTCGATCTCCTCGGAGGAGGAGATCAGCCCGAGGTTGTCCCGGAGCCACTGCACCAGCGCGCCGGTGATCGCGATCGCGCCCTCGAGGCAGTACACCGCCGGTGCGTCGCCGAGCTTCCAGCCGAGCGTCGTCAGCAGGCCGCTCTTGGACTGCACGATGTCCGTCCCCGTGTTCAGCAGCATGAAGTTGCCGGTGCCGTAGGTGTTCTTCGCGTCGCCGACGTCGTAGGCGGCCTGGCCGAACGTCGCGGCCTGCTGGTCGCCGAGGTCGCCTGCCACCGCGATCCCGGCCAGCGTGCCGGTGGCCTCGCCGTAGACGGCCGACGACGGTTCGATCGACGGCAGCATCGAGCGTGGGATCCCGAAGGCCGAGAGCTGACCCTCATCCCAGTCGAGGCTGTCGAGCCCCATCAGCATCGTGCGGCTGGCGTTCGTCACGTCCGTGACGTGCTTGCCTCCGTTCACGCCGCCGGTGAGGTTCCAGATCACCCACGTGTCGATGTTGCCGAAGATCAGGTCCCCCGCATCGGCCCGGGCGCGTGCCCCGTCGACGTTCTCGAGGATCCATTTCACCTTCGTGCCCGAGAAGTAGGTCGCGAGCGGCAATCCGACCTTCTCCCGGAACCGGTCCTGACCGCCGTCTGCCGACAGCTCGTCGACGACCCCCTGGGTGCGGGTGTCCTGCCAGACCAGCGCGTTGTAGACGGGCTCGCCGGAGTTGCGGTCCCAGACCACGGTGGTCTCGCGCTGGTTCGTCACGCCGACCGCGGCGAGGTCGCTCGCGGACAGCTTCGCCTTCGAAAGAGCTCCGTCGATCACATCCGTCGTGCGCGCCCAGATCTCCTTGGGGTCGTGCTCGACCCAACCGGGCTTCGGATAGATCTGCTCGTGCTCCTTCTGGTCGATCCCGACCACGTTGCCGCCGTGGTCGAAGATCATGAACCGCGTGCTCGTGGTGCCTTGGTCCACGGCACCTACGTAGTCAGCCATGCTTCCCCCTTCCTTCCCCTCATGCCTTCCCCAACGTCTCGGCGGCGGTGCGCATCAACAGCCACGACGAGGTCGCGCCGGGATCTTGGTGGCCCGCGCTCCGCTCTCCGAGGTAGCTGGCGCGCCCCTTGCGCGCCACGAGCGGGATCGTGCCCTTCATCCCTTCCTCCGCCGCGTTGGCGGCCGCGTTCAGCGCGTCGGCGAACGACTCGCCGGCGTCGACCGCGGCCGCCAACGCGTCGCGGGCCGGGATCAGCGCGTCCACCATCGTCTTATCTTGCAACTCCGCCTTCCCTCGTGCTTGCACACCGGCGACCGCCGCCGCGACCATCGCCGACCAGTCGGCCGCCGAGATCTCGGACTTGCCGGCCGCCGCCGTCCCGAGCTGCAGGAACAGGGTTCCGTACAGCGGACCACCGGCCCCGCCCACCGTCGAGATCAGGGTCATCCCGACGGCCTTGAACAGCCCGCCGATGTCGTCGCCCTCCAGCCCGTCGAGCTTGCCCACGACGGCCTGGAAGCCCCGGTTCATGTTGATGCCGTGGTCGGCATCCCCGATCGCCGCGTCGAGTTCGGTGAGGTACTCCTTCTGCTCGGCGATCACCTCGGCGTATCGCCGGACGAACCCTTCCGCGTCTGCGTACGAGCTCACACATCCCCCCGCACGCCGGGGAGGCCGTGCCGCGGTGCGCGCGGCACGGCCGGCCCGGGCGTCGTGTGCCTCAGGCCCCCCAGCGGAGCCCGGGCGTCTTGACCGGCGCGTCCCACAGCTTCGTCAGCTCGTCGTCGAGCTTCAGCAGCGTGATCGAGCACCCCTGCATCTCGAGCGAGGTGATGTAGGAGCCGACCAGGTTCCGCGTGATCGTGATCCCGCGACCCTGCAGGAACTTGTTCAGCTCGTTGAACACCACGTACAGCTCGATCAGCGGCGTGCCGCCCATGCCGTTGACGAAGGCGAGCACGTTGTCGCCGCTGGAGTAGGGGAGGTCGTCGACGATCGCCGTGGCCATCATCTCCACGATGTCGTGCGCCGGCTTCACCTTCATCCGCTCGCGGCCGGGCTCGCCGTGGATCCCGATGCCGATCTCCATCTCGTCGTCGGCCAGCTCGAAGGTCGGCTTGCCGGCGGCCGGAACGGTGCAGGAGGTGAGGGCCATGCCCATCGTGCGGCCCTCCTCGTTCACCTTCCGAGCGACGTCGGCGACCTCCTTCAGCGGCCGCTTCTGCTCGGCGGCCGCACCGGCGATCTTCTCCAACAGGACCGTCGCGCCCACACCGCGCCGGCCGGCCGTGTACAGCGAGTCCTGCACCGCGACGTCGTCGTCCACCAAGACGGACTCCACGTCGGTGCCCTCGCCGCGGGCCATGTCCGCCGACATCTCGAAGTTCAGGACGTCGCCGGTGTAGTTCTTGACGATGTGGATCACGCCGGCGCCGCCGTCGACGGCCTTCGTCGCCTCGTACATCTGGTCCGGCGTCGGGGAGGTGAAGACCTCGCCCGGGCAGGCCGCGTCGAGCATGCCCATGCCGACGAACCCGCCGTGCATGGGCTCGTGGCCGGAACCGCCGCCCGAGACCAGAGCGACCTTGCCCTGGACCGGCGCGTCGGCACGGACCACGTAGTACGGCTCGAAGTTGACGCGTACCTCGCCGGCGTGCGCCGCCGCGATGCCTTCCAGCTCCTCGCGGACGACGTTCTCCGGATCGTTGATCAGCTTCTTCATCAGGGGCTCACACCTCCGGGGGTCGAGGAAGGCCGGTGCGGTGCCGGCCTACAGCTTGAAGACCGCCTTCGCCACCAGCGCACCGAGCACGCCGCCGATGATCGGTCCCACCACGGGGATCCACGAGTACGCCCAGTCCGAGGTGCCCTTCCCCGAGATCGGGAGGATCGCGTGGATGATCCGCGGCCCGAGGTCACGAGCCGGGTTGATCGCGTAGCCGGTCGGACCGCCGAGGGACAGGCCGATCACCAGGACCAGCAAGCCGACAGGCAGTGCCCCCGTCGTCAGCGTGCCCGAGACCACCATGCTCGTGATCGCGAGACCGGCGATCGCCAGCACGCCGAACACCAACATGAAGGTGCCGATGATCTCGGTGATCAGGTTCGTGACGGTGTTGCGGATCGCCGGGCCGGTGCAGAAGACCGCGAGCTTCAAGCCCGGGTCCTCCGTCTCTGCCCAGTGCGGCAGGTACGCCAGGTAGACGAGGATCGCGCCGATGAAGGCGCCGATGAACTGACAGGCGATCGTTCCCGGGACCTGCGACCACGGGAACTTGTCGATCGTGGCTAACCCGATCGTGACCGCCGGGTTCAGGTGCGCGACGCCGCCCGAGACGGCGAGGCTCGTGGTGACGCCCATGAACACCGCCATCGCCCATGCCCAGGTGATGACGATCCAGCCCGAGTTCTGGGCCTTCGACTTGTTCAGCAGGACGCCGGCCACGACGCCGTCGCCGAACAGGATCAGCGTTGCCGTCCCGACGACCTCGCCGAGATACGGATCTGACGCCATATCCTTAACCACCCCCTCCTGATCGTGCCCCATCCGGGGCTCATCCGGTCGGGGGACAGGGGACCGCGCGCGATGCCGAACCGCAACGGGCCTGATGGGCCGGAACGGTCCTACAGAGCCGCAGCTCGTTCGGCATCGTCGAACAAGCTGTTGCTGGACGTATGTCCTGGGCTCGGCGTTTGACACTGCCGGACGCCCCGATGATGGTGGGCGACGGGGACCACCGGGGTGAGTGCCAACCAACGGATCCGGGGTGCATCGGCGCCGTGCGACGCGGCCTTCGTCACGCGATGGCTGCGGGGGTGCGCCGCCCAGATCGCGGCGCATCGCGACTACCTCACCCAGCTGGACGCGGCGGTCGGCGACGCCGACCACGGGGTGAACCTCGACCGCGGATTCGTGGCGGTCGGCTCGGTGCTGGAGGCAGCGGACGGCCTCCCGCCCGGCGAGCTACTGGTGCAGGCCGGCTCGACCCTCGTGCTCCGCGTCGGGGGCGCCGCGGGGCCGCTGTACGGCACCGCGTTCCGAGAAGCGGGACGCTGCCTCGGCACGGCGCGGACGTTCGGCGTCGCGCACCTCACCGAGGCGCTGGAGGCCGCGCTGCAGGGCGTCACGGCCCTCGGGGCCGCCGTCGAGGGCGACAAGACGATGGTCGACGCGTGGTTGCCGGCGATCCGGGCGTTGCGGGATCAGGCCGGCGCGGCGCTGCCGGATGCGTTGCACGCCGCGACGGTCGCCGCTGAGGCCGGGGCCGCCGCGACGACCGCGATGGAGGCGCGGAAAGGCCGCGCCTCCTACCTCGGGCCCCGCAGCGTCGGCCACCAGGATCCGGGGGCGACGTCGACCGCGCTGCTGTTCCTCGCGCTCGAGCGGGCGGCGGGCTGAGCCGTGGGCGATCCACGCCGTTCGACGATCCAGTCGGTGGACCGTGCCGCGAGGATCCTCAAGGCGCTGGCGACCGGGCCGCCGCGTTCCGGCGTGAGCGAGCTGGCCGAGCGGTTGGGGCTCGCGAAGACCACGGTGCACGGGCTGCTGCGGACGCTGGAGCGTCAGGATCTGGTCGAACAGGACGCCGAGACCGGCAAGTACCGGCTCGGGCCGGAGATGCTCGAGCTCGGTAACGCGTTCCTCGATCATCATGAGCTGCGCGGCCGCTCGCTGCTGTGGGCCGACACCCTCGCGAACCGTGTCGGGGAGGCCGTCCGCGTCGGCGTGCTGCACGGCCGGCGCGTGCTGATCGTCCATCACGTGTTCCGCCCGGACGACTCGGTGCAGATCCTCGAGGTCGGCGCGTCAGTGCCGTGGCACGTCTCCGCGCTCGGCAAGGTGCACGCCGCGGCGCTCCCGAACGACCGCCGGCGCACGTTGCTCGCCGGAGCGCTCCCGCAGCTCACCGGCCGCACGATCATCGATCCGCACGTCCTGGCGGTGGCGCTGGAGGAAATCGGCGTGGCGGGCTTCGCGACCGAGGATCAAGAGGCGGTGATCGGCGAGGCCGAGATCGCCGCGGCGGTCTTCGACCATCGTGGGCACCCGGTCGGGGCGATCGGCGTGGCCGGCCCGGCCGAGCGCGTGACGCCGGCCGGGCCCTCGGAGGCGATCGTCGCGGCCGTCCAGGACACCGCGCGCCGGCTGTCCTGGGAGATGGGCGCGCCGCGCCGCCACGCGGTGGCGGCCCGGCGCCCGCGCGTCGACGCCGGCTAGGGGCCGTGCCCCGCCGCCAGCTCCTCCTGATCGCCGTCGGCGTCACCGCCGTGTCCTTCGGCGGGGTGCTGGTTCGGCTCGCCGACGCGCCGGCGTTCGCGGTCGCCTTCTATCGCGTCGCCCTCGCCGCGGTGATCCTCACGACGATCGGGGTGCTACGCCACCGCGACGAGTACCGCCGGCTCAGCGCGCAGCAATGGCGCCTCGCGGCGCTGTCCGGCGCCGCGCTGGCGGTGCACTTCGCGACGTGGATCTCCTCGCTCTCGTTCACGACGGTCGCGGCCAGCGTCGTGCTGGTCGAGACCCAGCCGATCTGGGTCGGGCTGTTCGGGCGGTTCGTGGGGGAGCGGCCGACACGGCGCGCGGTGGTCGGGATCGCGGTCGCGATCGCGGGCACCCTCGTGATCTCCGGCGGCGCGTTCGACACCGGCTCGCGTGCGCTCTGGGGTGACCTGCTGGCGATCGCGGGCGCGATCGCGGCGGCGATCTACGTGCTCCTCGGCCGCACGCTTCGCCGCTCGATGTCGCTCGTGACCTACACGAGCGTCGTGTACTCGGTCTCCGCGGGGCTGCTCGCCGCGGTGATGCTCGTGACCGGCACGCCGTTCTTCGGCTATCCGCCCGAGACCTGGCTGCTGTTCGGCCTGATGACCGCGGGCCCGCAGCTGCTCGGGCACACCGTCTTCAACTACCTGCTCGGCTCCGTGCGGGCAACGGTCGTCGCCGTCGCGCTGGTCCTGGAGCCGGTGATGGCGACGATCCTCGCGTTCGTGATCCTCGGCGAACGTCCCGGCGTCGTGACCGTGGTCGGTGGGGCGATCGTGCTGGTCGGCGTGTACCTGGCGATCGTCGCCGAGACCGACGCCGACCTGGTCGCGCCGGTGGAGTAGCCTCCCGCGCGATGAGCGAGCCGACCGCGCGGCCGGAGGCGACCGATCCCGCCGCGCCCCTGTCCGTCGAGGATCACGAGGCGGCGGCGCGGCCCGTGCTCCCGCCCGGGGTGTTCGACTTCATCGCCGGCGGCGCCGGCGAGGAGCGCACGCTCGCCGAGAACCGCCGCGCGTTCGCCCGTTGGGTGCTTCGGCCGCGCGTGCTCCGTGGCGTCGTGCGGCCCGAGCTGGCGATCGAGCTCCTGGGCTCGTCGGCGGCGATGCCGGTCCTGGTGGCGCCGTGGGCGTATCAGCGGATGGTGCATCCGGACGGCGACGTCGCCACGGCGCGGGGCGCCGCCGCGGCGGGCACGATCGCGACGATCTCGTCCTCCGGCTACGACCTGCTCGAGGCGGTCGCGGCCACCGGCGACGCCCCCCGGTGGTGGCAGCTCTACGTCTCGGAGGACCGCGGCTTCACGGCCACGATGCTGCAACGGGTCGCGGCGGCCGGCTTCCGGGCGATCGTGTGGACCGTGGACCTGCCCGCCTACGGGATCCGTCGTCGCGACGAGCGCAACGCGTTCGAGATCCCGCCCGAGCTGGTGCCGGCGGGGTTCGGGAACGACGGGAGGATCACGTGGGACGACCTCCCCTGGATCCGTGAGCACGCCGGCGGGTTGCCCGTGCTGCTGAAGGGGATCCTGACCCGGGAGGATGCCGAGCTCGCCGTCCGCGCCGGCGCCGACGGGATCGTCGTGTCGAACCACGGCGCCCGGCAGCTCGACGCCGTGCCGGCCGCGCTCGACGCGCTGCCGGAGGTCGTCGAGGCGGTCGCCGGCGCGGTTCCGGTGCTGCTGGACGGCGGGGTGCGGACCGGCACCGACGTGCTGACCGCGCTGGCGCTCGGCGCCACCGCGGTGCTGGTCGGACGGCCCGCGGCGTGGGGCCTGGCCCTCGGTGGTGCCGACGGGGTCGAGCGCGTGCTGGGCATCCTCCGCGAGGAGCTCGAGAACGCGATGACGCTGTGCGGCTGCGCCTCGGTCGCGGAGATCGGACCGGAGCTGGTGGCGCCCGCGCGGTGACGGCGTCGTGGGCGTCTGCCAGGCTGGTCGCCCGATGCCCGGCTACGACCTGCACACGCACTCGACCTACTCCGACGGCACCGCGACGCCGGCGGAGAACGTTCGCCTCGCGGTCGAACGGGGCCTGGAGGGGATCGCCGTCACCGACCACGACACGACCGCGGGCTACGACGACGCGTTCGCGGCGGCGGAGGGGACCGGCGTGCGGATCGTGCCCGGCATCGAGTTCAGCGCCGAGTACGACGGCGCATCGCTGCACGTCCTGGCGTACTGGGCCGATCCGGCGCACCCCGGGCTGCGGGAGGAGCTCCGGCGCCTGACCGACACGCGGTTCCGCCGCGGCGAGCTGATGATCGAGAAGCTCCGGGAGCTCGGCTACGACGTGTCGTTCGATCGGGTCCGCGCGATCGCCGGGGACGACCTGATCGCGCGGCCGCACGTCGCGCAGGCGATGGTCGAGGCCGGGATCGTGCCGACGGAAGCGGAGGCGTTCGACCGGTTCATCTCCGACGGCGGGATCGCCTACGTGCCGAAGCACGCGCTGGATCCGCTGGACGCCCTGGCGCTGATCGCCGACGCGGGCGGGGCCTGCGTGCTCGCGCATCCGGGCATGTGGCGCGACGCCGACGAGGTGCCCGAAGACCTGATCGAGCGGATGGCCGCGGCCGGCATGGCCGGGCTCGAGGTGGATCATCCCGACCACGACGAGGCGCAGCGCGCCACGTACCGGCTCCTCGCCGAGCGGCTCCACCTGGTCCCGACCGGCGCCTCGGACTGCCACGGCGAGCGCTACGGCTTCCGGCTCGGGGCCTGCACGACCCCGGCCGAGCTGGTCGACGAGCTCCGGGCTCGGGCGCCGCAGCCGGCCGGATAGGCTGCCGGGCATGCCCGGCGCGATCGACGTCGTCTTCCTCGACATCGGCGGCGTCCTGTACGACGACCGCGTGTACGCCGAGGCCTGGCGCCGGGCGCTGCGCGAGGCCGGCGCGGGATTCGCGGACGAAGAGTTCGACGCCGAGTACGCGGCCTGCCGCGCGGCGCAATCGGACTCCTTCCGCCGCCGGCTCGCGACGCGGTTCGTCGGTCCGGGGGCAGACCTGCAGGGCCTGGAGCGACGCGCGTCGGCGTACTGGACCTACCCGCCGACGGCGCTGCACGACGACGTCGCGCCGGCGCTCGATGCGCTGGCGGCCGCCGGATACCGGCTGGGCGTGATCGCGAACCAGCCGAGCCGCGTGCGGGACGCGATGGCTCGGGACGGCCTGGTGGCGCGGTTCGAGATCTGGGGGGTCTCCGACGACCTCGGACTCAGCAAGCCCGACCCGGCGCTGTTCCTGCACTCGATCCGCACCGCCCGGGTGGCACCGGAGCGGAGCGTGATGGTCGGGGACCGGCTCGACTACGACGTGCGGCCGGCGCGCGCGGCCGGGATGCGCACGGTCTGGGTGCTCCGCGGTGAGGCGCCGGACGATCCGACCCCGGCGCAGCTGGCCGAGCCGGACGCCGCGGTCGCGGATCTTCGGGACCTGCCGGCCACGATCGATCGGCTCGCGTCGTGAGCCGGATCGCGATCGTGGGCGGCGGCTACGTGGGCATGTACACGGCGATCCACCTCGAGCGCGCGCTCCGCGGCGGCGGCCACCGCGTGATGCTGATCAACGACGAGAACCACATGACCTACCAGCCGTTCCTCCCCGAGGTGGCGAGCGGGCTGATCGATCCGCGTGCCGTCGTCGTGCCGCTCCGCGACGTGCTGAAGCGGACCGATCTGATCGTCGGCGAGGTCCTGCGGATCGACCACGGCGCGCACCGTCTCGACGTGCGGATCGGGACCGGCGCGGTCGAGGAGGTGGCCTACGACGTGCTGGTGCTCGGCGCCGGTTCCCGCGCGCGGGTGCTGCCGATCCCGGGCCTGGCCGAGCATGCGGTCGGCTTCAAGACGGTGGCCGAGGCGATCTACCTGCGCAACCGCGTGCTCTCGCAGCTCGACATCGCGAACGAACTCGAGGACCCGGACGCCCGGCGCGCGGCGCTGACGTTCGTGTTCGTCGGGGCGGGGTTCGCGGGGATCGAGGCGCTCGGCGAGCTGCAGGACTTCGCCCGCGACGCCACGAAGGCCTACCGCCGGATCGCCCCAACCGACCTCCGCTGGATCATGGTCGAGGCCGGCCCGCGGATCCTCCCCGAGCTGGACGAGGGCCTCGCGGCCTACGCCACCGAGCGTTTGCAGGAACGCGGCATCGAGATCCGCACCGGAACCCAGCTCGCCTCGGCCGGGGACGGCGTCGTGCACCTGTCGACCGGCGAGGCGATCGACGCGGAGACGCTGGTGTGGGCCGCGGGCGTCCTGCCGACGCCGCTCGCCCACGAGAGCGGGCTGCCGGTCGACGACCGCGGTCGGGTCCAGGTGGAGCCGACGCTGCGGATCCGGGGGCTCACCGACGCTTGGGCCGCCGGCGACGCGGCGGCCGTGCCCGATGCGCATTCGCCGAGCGGGTTCTCGCCGCCCACCGCGCAGCACGCGCTCCGCCAAGCGCGCCGCCTGGCGGCGAACATCGCCGCGACGCTCCGCGGCGAGCCTCCCCGCGCCTTCTCCTACCGGAACAAGGGGATGCTGTGCTCGCTCGGGAACTACAAGGGCGTCGCCGATCCGCTCGGGGTGAAGATCACGGGGTTCTGGGCATGGTTCCTGCACCGCAGCTACCACTTGCTGTACATGCCGACGATCTCGCGGCGCGTGCGGATCGCGCTGGACTGGACGGTGGCACTGCTGTTCCCGCGGGACCTGGCGCAGCTGGGCTCCTTGGAGCGGCCGCGGGATGCGTTCCGGCGGGCGGCCGAGGACGGCGTCTAGTCAGCCCAGCCGGCGCTGCTTCTGGAGCTCGCTCGCGGCCTTCAGGGCCTTCTGCGACCGGGCGATGTCGGGCAGCTCGTGCCCGCCGGAGAGCTCCTCGGCGGCCCACTTCGTGAGGTCGCGGATCGACAGGATCCCGACGACCCTGCCCTTGTCCACGACCGGCAGGTGGCGGATGTTCAGCGAGACCATCCGGTCGGCGGCCACGGCGATGTCGGCTTTCGAACCGATCGTCTCGAGGTTCCGGCGGGTCATCCCGTGCGCCACCTTGACGGTGTGCGGATCGCCGCCCGCGGCGACCAGGTTCACGATGTCGCGCTCGGTCACGATCCCCGAGAGCTTCTGCTTCTCCTCCAGGACGACCACCGAGGAGATGCCGTTGGCGCGCATCATCTTCGCCACATCGGCGAACGTGTCGTCGCCGTCCGCCGTCTTCACGTCCGTCCGCATGATGTCGCCGACCAGCATCGCGATGCCTCCTGGTGCCGTGGGAGCCCAGCCTACAGGGCGCCCCCGTGCGATGATGCGCCGTCCGCGGCGAGGAGGAGCGAGCATCGGATGGCGATCGAGCGCGCCCACGAACACCCGACCTTCGATTCGATGGGCAATGCCGTGACGAGCCTTGCGGCGCCGACCCGTGGCGCGACCGAGCTCGGCCTGTTCCGCACCGAGGTCCCGCCGGGCGGCGGGTTGCCGGCGCACCGCCACGACCACCTCGACGTCTTCGTGATCGACCGCGGCAGCTGCACGTTCCATCTGGGTGCGGAGGCTTTCGAGCTCGGACCGGGCGACTCGGGCGTGGTGCCGATCGGGACCTGGCACCGGCTCGAGGCCGGGCCCGACGGCGTGGTCCTCACGGTCACGATGCTGGCCGGCACGCGGCTCGAGTTCGAGGATGGCCGCGCCCTCGTCCCGCCGTGGCTCGCCCCGTGAGCGCCACCTACGTCGCCGACGCCTCGGTCTTCGACGGCGCGCGGGTCCGCCGGCACCGCGGCGTGCTGGTGGTCGAGGACCGGATCGCCTGGGAGGGGCCGCACGCGCGGGCGCCGCGCGAGGCGCGCTCGGCGCGCGCCGTGGACGGCGCGGGGCGGACACTCACGCCCGGCCTGATCGACTGCCACGTCCATCTGTGCTTCGACGGCGAGGCGGACTTCGCCGGCGAGGCCGCGGCGCTCTCGCCGGCCCTCGGCGCGATCAAGGCGACCGTGAACGCCCGCCGCAACCTCGAGCGCGGCGTGACGACGGTGCGGGACCTCGGCGGCGTCGGCACGATCGAGGCGGCTCGCGCGATCGACGACGGCCGCGTGCCGGGGTCGCGCGTCGTGCCGGCCGGCCGCGCGTTGACGATCACCGGCGGGCACGGGCACAACATCGGGGTCGGCCGCGAGGTCGACGGCGCCGACGCGGTCCGCGCGGCCGTGCGCGAGGAGATCCGCGCGGGGGCCCGGGCGATCAAGGTGATCGCGACCGGCGGCGTGCTCACCCCCGGGATCGGGGCGACGTTCACATCGTTCACCCCCGAGGAGCTCGGGGCGGCCGTCGACGAGGCGCACTCGTGGGGTTTCGGGGTCGCCGCCCACGCGATCGGTGCCGAGGGCGTGCTGCAAGCGGTGCGCGCCGGCGTCGACTCGGTCGAACACGCGATGCAGACCACCCCCGTGGCCGCACGGGAGATGGCCGAGCGCGGGACGTTCCGAGGGCCGACGCTGTGCGCGATCGCGGGCATCGTCGACCACCGGGATTCGGTGCCGGAGTACGCCGTGGAGAAGGCGTTGTCGCTGGTCGACGACGCGCAACGGAGCCACGCCCGGGCGCTCCGCGCCGGCGTCCGGCACGTGTGCTCGACCGACGCCGGCACGCCGTTCAACCTCCACGGGAACGGTCCCGAGGAGCTGATCGCGATGGTCGCCTGGGGGATGCCGCCGCTCACCGCGATGATCGCCGGGACCGCGAACGGCGCCGAGCTCCTGCGGGTGCCGGACATCGGGCGGATCGCGCCGGGGTTCGCGGCCGACCTCGTGCTCTACGACGCCGATCCGACGCAGGACATCGAGGCGCTCCGCTCCCCGAAGATGATCTGGAAGGCCGGCGCCCGGATCTGACGGCCTGGCGGATCAGGCCCCCGGGCCGGTCTCGCGCGTCACCCGTTCGATCAGCGCCGCGCCGCGGGCCACGGCCTCGAGCTCTTCGGGGTTCAGGCTCGACAGGCCCGCGGCGAGCGCCCGCAGCCGTTGGCGCCGGCCGGCCGTCAGGACGCGTTCACCCTTCGCGGTCGGGACGACCAGGACGCCGCGGGCGTCGGCGGGATCGGGGCGCCTCCGGACCAGGCCGTCGCGCTCGAGGCCGTCGACCAGCCGGGACATCGTGGGGGCGGAGACGCCCTCCGCCGCCGCGAGCGCGCCGATCCCGAGGGGACCGCCGAACACGACGACGGAGAGCGCCGACAGGCGGGGAGGGGACACGCCGAGCGCGTCGTCCTCGGTGCGCAGGCGACGCAACAGGTGGAGCGCCGCGGCGTGGAGCCGATCCGCGACCGCCTCGACCTCTCGCGCTGGGGAAGTACGCCTCGCTGGCATGCCGTTCCGCTTGCATCCGCTCCGGCTATTTGTTTAGCCTAAGCAAATAGAATCCTAGCTGGAGGTCGGCCCCATGGCAAGCACACCCACGGAGCTCTTCGCGGCGATCGACGCGGACGACGCCGACGCGGTCCGCGCGATCCTCGATGCCGATCCCGGGCTGGCCGGCGCGCGCGACGCCGACGGCGTCTCAGCGCAGCTGCGCGCGCGCTACCGCTCCGACCGCGCGGTGATCGAGGCGATCCGTTCGGTCGCGCCGCCGCTCGACGTCGCGGAGGCGAGCGCGTTCGGCGAGGTGGGTCGCCTGGACGAGCTGCTGGACGCCGATCCGGCGCGGGTCGCCGCGCGGAGCGCCGACGGCTTCACGCCGCTGCACCTCGCGGCGTTCTTCGGCAAGGGCGAGGCGGTGGACGTCCTGCTCGCGCGCGGCGCCGAGGTGGACGCCCGCGGCGAGGGGTGGATGGTCGGCACGGCGCTGCATTCCGCCGTGAGTGGCCGCCACGCCGACATCGTCGACGCGCTCCTGGCCGCCGGGGCCGATCCGAACGCGCGTCAGGCGATGGGCTGGACGCCGCTGCACGGCGCGGCCCACAACGGCGACGCACGAACCGTCCACGCGCTCCTGGCCGCCGGCGCCGACCCGAGCGCCGTCAACGACGAGGGACGTCCGGTCCTTTCGCTCGCCGAGGAGGAGGGCGACGCGGAGACGGTCGCGGCGATCCGCGACGCGCTCGGCTGAGGCTCAGCCGGAGCTGCGCGTCGCGAGCACCACGCCGTGCTCGCGACGGCACGGGCGTGCCTCGAACCCGTCGAAGCCCGCGGGGCGCAGCAGCGCCACGAGCGCGTCGTAGTCGAGCGGGCGGACGCCGACCGGCGCGCGCCGGTAGCGCGACACGGCGAGCCGTCCGCCGGGCGCCAGCACGCGCGCGAGCTCGCCGGCGAGCGCGTCGGGCCGGCGGATCACCTCCAGGACGCCGAGGCACGTGATCGTGGTGAACGAGCCGTCCGGGAACGGCAGCCCGTCGTCGAGGTCCGCCTCCACGAAGCGGACCAGGTGTCCGAGCCCGCGTTCCGCCGCGAGCTTCTCCGCGACGTCGAGCATCGGCCGGGAACGATCCACCCCGACCGCGATCCCGTCGAACGCCTCGAGCGCGGCCCACGACAGGACCAGGTCGCCGGTCGCGCAGCCGACGTCCAGTGAGACCCCGTTCGGCGGCAGGTGGAGGTCGCCCGCCAGCACGCGCCAACTCGCGGCGTCGGAGGTCCGGGTGTACGACCGCGGGCCGATCGCGTCGTAGACCAGCCGGACCAGCCGCCCGCCTCCGTAACGGCCCTCGGTCACGATCACGAACCCGGCGATCCCGAGCGCGACCAGCAGCGCGAGCGCGATCCAGCCGAGCAGGCTCACGCCGCCGCTCCCGCGAACCGGTGCTCCTGCACCTCGGAGTCGCACGGGTTGCCCCGCCCGAACCGGACCATGCCGTCGGTGAGGTCGGCAACGCACCAGAACGCGGTGACCGAGGTGCGGCCGGGCGCCTCATGGCGGCACAGCGAATCCGGTGCGCCCTCGTGGTCCTGCAGGAAGGTGTGGAGCAGCTCCACCGTGACGGTGCCCGCGGGGGCGGCGGCGAGCAGGTCGGCCGCGCGCGCGTAGCGGCGGGCGGAGAGCACCGCGTACTCGGGATCGCCTTCGTACGGCAGCATCGCGTCGCAGACGTAGTGGTTCGTATGCACGAGGTGGCCCTCGTCGTCCGCGCCCGTCACGAAGGCGGCGGTCGCGGAGCCCTCCACGTTCGCGACGGCCCCGGACGCGTCCACGAGCACGTTGTTGTAGGACGAGGCGCGATCGGGGTGGAGCGCGACCTCCAGCATGCCCTGCAGCGTCGGCTCGCGGAGCATCGCCCGGACCTGGATCTCGCGAGGGATCCCGATCCGCTCGTCGTTCGGGCTGAGCTCGTTCCCGGTCAGGTTGAGGCCGGCGTCGTTCCATCCGGTGCTGATCCAGATCCCGTTCCCGATCGTCAGGACGCTGGGGTCGTCGTTGCACGTCCGCTCGATCGCGATCAGGTCGTGCTGGTAGCGCCGCGACATGTCGTTGTTGTGCGCGGTCAGGACGTGACCGTCGGCCGTCGCGGGCGGGACGGCCACCAGGTCGCTGCAGCGGCCGGCGATCGCGGCGCCGGGCCGTCCGGCGGCGCGCGGCTCGTACCAGATCTCCTCGATGCAGCAGGCCCAGAGCGCGAGCGGATCGACGCCGGCGGCCTCGGCGCTGCCCTCGAGCTCCTCGAAGATCCAGGGCATCGCCGCGCGGGTGGGTTCGGCGTACCGGTCGGCGAGCGCGAGCTGCTCGTCCACCGTGCGGTCCGACGGGATCGCCCACGAGGCCGTGTCGCACTCGCGGACGAGGGTTCCGGCGGACGCCTCGCCGATCGCGGCTCCGACCTCGCGATAGGTGCCGGCGGCGCGCAGCAACGGGATCGGGTGCTCGGCCATGGCGGCAGTATCCCTCAGGTCGAGATCCGATCCAGGAGCTCGGCGTAGGCGCTCACGTACCGCTCGACGTCGGCGCGCTCGGCCGGGACCGGCACGGTGGGACCCGCGCCCGGCAGCGCCTCCCAGATCCCGCGGTTCGCCATCCAGATCCGGAGCAGGCGGGTCAGCTCCCGATCGGTCATCGCGTACGCCTCCCCGCCGGTCCGCGGCTTCGGGCCGTACCACTGCCCGGCGCGCGGGCCGAACCGGTAGGTCGTCCACGGCAACCCGGCGTCGCCGATCGCCGCTTCGATCCCGTCGGCGAGCAGGCCGCCGAGTTCGGCCGTGTGCTCGTACGCCTCGGGGACCAGCACCTCCGTGAGGGCCGCGACCGCGGCGGCTGCCGACAGCGGGTTGCCGAACAGCGTGCCGCCGGTCGCGATGTTCTCGGACGCGTCGAGGTTCCCGGCGAGCCCCGGGGTCACCCCGTACGCGCCCATCGGCACGCCGCCGGCCACGGCCTTGCCGATCGTGACGATGTCGGGCTCGAGGTCCCAGCGCCCGGTCGCCCCGCCCGGCCCGACGATGTGCGTGTGCGTCTCGTCGATCGCGAGCAGGGTCCCGTG
>Ga0187785_10000100_pt1 | contig 30896 bp, 20 predicted proteins | sample 0815_BV2_4_20_MG_FD_132466 | JGI IMG/M metagenome (GOLD analysis project Ga0187785, IMG submission 132466) | Tropical peat soil microbial communities from peatlands in Department of Meta, Colombia - 0815_BV2_4_20_MG | ecosystem: Environmental > Terrestrial > Soil > Wetlands > Peat | place...
AGGGCCGGTGACCAGCAGTCCGGTCCGGTGACTCACTCCCATTCCCGAAAGAAAGGTCACATTTTGCAGCGGCCATAGAATGACATCCTTCAGGTACTCGACTTCAGCGGAATAGCCGGCCACGTGGTTCCAGCCCGCCGCAGAAAGGTCAACCTCGAAACTGCGGCCTGACGAGGGTCGCATTTCTTTGAACGCTTCTTCGAAATCCTGGGCCTCTACGGTGATTGCGTCCAGGAAATCCTGGGACAGTTCCTGATCGGTATCTTCAATTCCCGGGAGTATTCTCTTGAGTGCCTTGAATCCGGCCTCCTGGCACAGCGCCTTTATGTCTGCGCCCACGAACCCGTGAGTCTTTTCCGCCAATTCCATGAGGTCCAGACTTCCCAGGGGCATGTCCCGGGTGTGGATCTCGAGAATTTCCGCGCGACCCGCTTTGTCCGGAACCCCTATAAGAATCTCCCGATCGAATCGTCCCGGCCTCCGCAAAGCGGTATCCAGCACGTTGGGCAGGTTCGTTGCTCCAAGCACGATTACCGAGCCCCGGTCCTGCAGTCCGTCCATGAGCGCGAGCAGTTGTGCGGTTACCCGTTTTTCCACGTCGCCTTCCACCGTGTCTCTCCGGGGTGCCAAGGCGTCTATTTCATCAATAAAGATGATCGCGGGAGAATTCTTGTACGCTTCTTCGAAAGCGGCCCGCAGTTTGGCTTCGCTCTCTCCGTAGTACTTGTCCATGATTTCGGTGCCGCTCATGCTTTTGTAATAGCACCCCGTTTCGCCTGCTACTGCCCTTGCGATCAAGGTTTTTCCCGTACCTGACGGTCCGTGAAGGAGCACGCCTCTGGGCGGATCGATGCCCAGTTGAAAAAAAATCTCGGGATGCTTCAGCGGAAGTTGAACGACTTCGCGGACCTTGCGTATTGCCTCGTGAAGGCCGCCCACCTCCCTAAAAGTGGTATCGTGCCTCGAGAGATACTCCTCTCCCTCGGTGTCCACCAGCCGTATGCAGGTGGATCGCGTTATTTTGGACATGTTTTCGGGCTCGATGGCTACGATACGGAATGTGATGGGATCCCCCCGGTTGTTCTTCAACGTGAGGTGTTCCTGTTCGTTGAGAACCGCACCCTGAGCCCTCTCTAACATGGCCCGGATTTGCATGCGCGTAACGCTTATATGTGCGGGGACCTCCAGTACTATGCTTTGAGATTCCTTGCAGCAGACTTTCCGAATTTTGATTTGGCTGAACAAGGACAGACCGCCCTTGTCCATTGTCTCCTGATCAACCGATACCATGCGGGTATCTATCCACGGATTCGGGTGGCAGCGAGCCTGAACCACACACGGCCGTGGACCGAGAAGTTCGACTGCGTCTCCCTCCCCGACCTTAAGATGATCCATGAACGTCTTCGAAATGAAAGCCGTTGCAATCCCCGGATCTTCTTCCATCACTTTGGTTATGACGAAGGTATAGGTAGGATGTTCGTGACCCGAGCAGTCGCACCCCTCCCCGGAATGCCACTCACCCGGAAGATGATCGTTGCAATGACAGTCCATTATCCCCTCTCCTTAGAATGCACTATTCGCGCGTTCAAACAAAAGTGTTCGTGCCGCGACCGACACAATCGGCAACGGCATCGCGGACGTAGTCTCTCAACGAAGGACTTATGTACCGAATGTACGGACACCGTGGAGCCCACAACAGCGTGCTTCCGTTCTGGATGCGGTCGAAAACGGCAAGATGCGACCCCTGGCCGAACCAGCGGTCGCTGCTTTTCCCCGCCCTTTGACCCAAAGCAGCGACCCGCGGCACGAAATCAGGAACATCGACCCATATCGGTTATTCACGCCACTTTTGAGGCTTCCGCCTTGAGCCAGGATTTTAGCTCTTCGGTGATGCCGCAAGCTGCATTCTTGCATGCGAAATGGTGCACGGAAGCATCCACGAGTTCCTGAGGGGCTTCCACTTCCGAAATCACCTCGTAGTCCTTGTGACTCTGCCGGACAATAACGAGCCGCGCAGGTTTCTTGATCGCGTTAATCTTGAAATAGACACATTCTTCGTTGCACGATTTTGCGTGATCCAACCCCCTCGACCAATTGGTTCCCCATTCCAAATACCTGGTTACAGCCTCGAACGGATGGAGGTCCCAATCGATAAGCCTTGCTATACCTTTATCACTCAAGATTTCACGAATATTTTTCACAAGCCTTTACCTCTCTTTGGACGTGAATGACTGTCAGAGAGTTCCTACTGCTCTCTGTCGTAAGAGATGCGTCCCCTCATGAAAAAGATGCACACTTTTTGTATTTCGGACAAATTTTTCCTCACCCGTGCTCATTGGCCACATTCCGCCGGCTCCATACATAGACGCCGGTCTCCAAGCCAAGCCTTTCATTATTCGGTCAGTTATGCTATAATACTAACATTAAACTGCAAATTTTTGGGGCATGCATTGGAGGTTCCACAATGTCATTTTATAATAAAATTAGCGGAATCATGCTGATAATAGTGTTTTGCCTGACGAACAGCGCTTTCTCCGTGGGGTACGAACGGTACGATCTCGCAGAGAATTCAGGGGCGAAACGAAAAACCATCGTACAGACAGTTGATTACGATCAGGAAAGATCGTCTTTTTTCAAGAAATGCCCCGCCGTCCTGGATGAAATAGCTTTTTTCGTGAGAGACCTGCTGAGCCAGTTCGGATTAACGCAGAGTGGAAAGCCGTAATCGGCGGTTGCCTTCTCAAGGTGCAACCCGGCCTTTCGTGCGAGTATCCCGCGAAAAAAGGAATCCATGATGAAATGCATACACACTTGCTTTCTTGTTTTCATGTTCGTCGCTGCCACCTCTTTGTGTGACGCGGCGTCTTCCCCGAAAGAGCGGGACATCCATAATGACGCGCTTCTTGCCCTGAAAGCGGGGGACACCTCGGCTGCAGTGGATCTCTTCACTCGCGCCCTGAGCTTGGAACCATCTAATTACCGCTATTACAATGACCGAGGTGTTGCATACAAGAGAAGCGGAGCCCTGGAAAAGGCCGTCGCGGACTATTCCAAAGCCCTTGAAATCAAACCGGATTATACCAATGCCTTGAATAATCGCGGTGTCGTTTACACCCAACAGGGACTGTACGACAAGGCTGTACAAGATTTCACGGAAGCTTTGAAATTGGGCGAAATGAAGGGCAAGCTCCACATGAATCTGGGAACCGCGTTTGCCAAAGCGGGAGAGCATGAAAAAGCAGTGGCCGAGTTCGATGCCGGGGCTTCCTATCAACCTCTCGACACCATTGCACTGCTGATTCTGGCCGAATCCCTGGAGAAGATCGGCAACAACGAGAGAGCTCTGAAAGTCTATCAGCTGTCCCTTGGACTAACCACGGACACTGCGGCTATCCGCGACGTGCAAAGAAAAATGGCGGTCCTTGAAAAAACCGTGTTGTCCTCAAAATCGCCTTCCGGTCCCTCTACGAGTTCAAACGGTCCTGTTGCGAAAACAACTCAGCTTCGTGTTGAGCCGAGTAAAGACAGGGAAATCCTACTTGCTCAGCCGAAGGAGAACACCGGTCAGGCCGGGTCCCGTCAGCTACAGACTGCAAAATCGCAGCCCGTTCATCCTGCACCCCCCGTCGCTGCCGCAGTCCCCGACAAGGCCGCAGCGGAAACTCCCAAAGCCCTGGCTGGCCAAAGCCGCGCAAGGGCGCTCGAAAAATTTTCTCCAGCCTCCGCGGAAATCTATAATCAAGGACTCCAATTTCTGGAACAGTCGGACCCTGCCAAAGCCTTGATCCGTTTTGAGGACAGCCTGCAACTTGAAAAACGACATAAGAACACCCTCGGCATGGGCTGGAGCGTTTTGGAAATCGGACGGGTTCATGCAAGTATGGGAGACCATGCCCGGGCGGCAATTGCGTTTGAGGACGCCCTGAAGGTATTCACTCGGATAAAGGCTTCCGACGAGACGATTCTGACTTTATTGGAGGCTGCATCGAACAGAAAAAGACTGGGGCAAATGGATAAGGCACAAGCCTATTACGGCCGGGCAATGGAAGAGGCCAATTCGAGGGGTCTTCAAAACCTGGCGAAATATTTAGGAGATCTGGCTGCCGGGAAAACCCCCGTGGAAACCCCGAGCGTCTTAGCGGCCGATAAGCCGAAAGGGGAAAACAAAAAGCTGGCTGCAGCCCATCCGCCGAAGGTGGATGGAACCAAACCGCAGGCCGAAAAGCCGCTACCACGGGAACCGCTCGTGTCAACATCCGAGCCGGTGAAATATATTCAGATGAAGCAGACTGCTCCGCGGATCCTACAGACGCCCCCGATTCCGGAAAAAACTCGAGATCGGCCTCTGCAAGCGGAGACGCGGCCGGGACAGGATTCCGTTTTTACCAGCTCCAATTCGCAGAAGCTGGCGGATATCGGCAAGGGACCGGCAATCTGGGGAGAATCCGGAAAGTCGCCCAAAACGATGGGATCGAACGTTCGGACTCAAGAAAAGAGTACTCCAGTTCCCGGCAGCGTGCCTGAAATCAAACCTGACCGGGACAAGGCTTCGGCAACTCGGTCCGAAATCACCGGGACGCCAATTCAGCCCAAGGGACCGGTCCAGACTGTGACGAGTATAAGCGCGGATCTTGCTGAACTGAAAAAATATCGGGATGGCAACGATGACTATAACATGATGCTGGTCCTGGATAGATTAACCGAGAAATATTATCAGCAGAAAGAATATTCCAAGGCACTGCATGCCATCACTGCGTCTCTCGCATTTAGGGACAAGCTTTCCGTCTCCACGGGATTGGAGACAGCTCTGGAATATTCCGGTCTCATAAGAGAACAGGTTGGGGATCAAGCTGCCGCGCTGGAGGATTTCAGCCGTGCCATTTATCTACAGCGAAGCATGCAGGGCAAGACATCGGCGACCGAATCGGAGCTCCGAGCCAAAGAGATTGCGACGAGACTCGGAATGGACTATCCCACAGTTATCGCAGCGTTCCAGGTTCTCTGGAAGGCCCGCCGGGCCGGCGACAATCAGGCGGAAACCGAAGCGCTGTATCTGATCGGGAGGCTCTACGATAGGGCCGACAAGCCGAGCGAGGCCCTGAAGTATTACGAGAGGTCCTCCGCATCGATGCTTGCGGACAAAGCTCGGATCTATGAAAAAATCGGCAAGGCGGACCTGGCAGAACAATCGTACATCCAGGCCCTGGAAGCGTTCAAGAAATTCGATTATTTTCGGTACTTGGATATGAAAAAGAAATGGAAGTCGAAGATCTTATCGCTGCATTGATGCTGCATTGGAGTGGAAAAGGAGTATAATCGCTGTCATGGTTCAGGATTTGAGGCTCCTGAGACGGGCAGAACGTGTCACCAGGATGACGTCTGTCTCGGAACGGCGAGCGAAAGGATTGGTGGGGGCTGGATGGAGCTACTGGACATTGTTTGCGTTGTCGTGGTGACTGCAAGTACGATCTTCGTGTTCATCCTCATGACGGGAACTCCTGTTTATTCCAGGTACGGAAGGTGGAAGGAGAAGAGAGCATTCAGACTACGGGACAGAAGAGACGCGGGCATGAAAGGATGACAGGCGAACCAAACAAAGCCTGTTTCGCGCATTGAGCCACGTTCGGTCTTCTCATGTGAGCGGTACCCCATGATTCTCAAAATTCTCACAAGTGCCTGGTTCGCATCCCTCGTTGTGGCTGTTGCGACGTTGTCGCTCTATCTGCTCTACAGTTCGGGGCAGGCCACGGAAGCGGCTGTAGGAGGCGGGATATTGGTGGTGGCCGTTATTTTGATTCTTGTGGGCAGCAGGAATAATTCATCACGAGAATAGTGCCGGTGGGAGAGAATCTTTCAATTTCCGGTAGGAATTATTTTGAAGACCGATGTTGTCAGGGACTTGTAACCTGGTACGTATACGTGAATTTAAGACTGTTGCACCCATCATAACACACCCGATGACCGTATGCGTTGCAAGCTTGATCAGCCTCAAATCCGATATCGGGCGATCTATCCACGGGTACCATAAACGCAAAATTCCCCACAGTATCGTCACACAAACATCGACAGGTAATATGACATTTTGTCCACACCTGCCCCGCGTGGAGGGGCGAGGACAGACCTAAACCCAACAAAACGAGTATTCCTAACATTACGAAACTTTTTCCTGCTTTCATCATGGCACCCGCTCTGTTTCAATGAGGCAACTTTACCACAGCCCGCAGAACCATTGCAACATGATTAGCGCCCCAGGCAATTTATTGTGAAATAACTTGATGAATTCTTGTCAACATGCTATAATAAATTAGTATATTGGAGGTTTATTATGCGAAAGATGCTGTCTGCGTCCTGCTGTATACTAATCTTTTCCCTGTGCGCCGTTTCACAGGCATTCCCGTTTGGAGAGGACATTTTAGCTCTCTCCGGCCAGTATACGTTTTTCATCAAACCTGTACCCGGTTCCAATGTCACGTATTATCAAAAAATGGTACCGTGCACCGCTACCGACGAGTGCCCGGTTCCCCGCCGCGTGGCTCCCGTTTTTCCCGTGCCTGTTTCACAGGTTCGCAATCAGCCTGTCACCAGGACGGAGATTCCCGTGGGATGCGCGGAAGGTTGTTCTGACTGCATAAAATGCCGTCCCAGGCCGTCAACTTCGGCGGGGGTAGGCGAGATGGTCGTTCCACGGATGGTGCCTTTCCCTGTTCCGGGTGTGGAACCGGTTCCCAGAACCATTACCCGGAAAATAATGCTGCCTCAATGGTTCGAGGTACGCGAAGAGTCAAAAGAAGTAAGAAAAGTGCACAAGATTCGATAGGGCTTGCACCCATTTTCGGCGCGTCCCGGTTGTATTCGGACGGTCTGCATGGTAGTGTACGCCGTCCGATTTCTGCGTACTGGAGTTGTGAATGAATCTGAGCGAGATCATAGATCGCTTTGCAGAGGATATCCCCGGCCACCCTGCGCTGGTGTTCGAAAATCAAACGATTTCCTACGGTGAGTTGCTGAGAGCTATCAACAGGTTATCGAATGCGCTCGTGAAGTCCGGAGTGCAGCGGGGAGATCGAGTCGTCATTCTGATGGGGAACCGTCCGGAATTTGTGGTTGCCTATTTCGCTTCCGTGCGGATCGGTGCAATCGCCGTCACCCTGAATCCGTTGTCCACTACGTATGAGTTGAGCCATTATTTCGCGGACAGCAAACCCGTCGCTGTGGTTTGTAAAGCGGACCAGGTACCCAAATTGGAGTCAATTCGGGACGCCGCCGAGAGCGTCAAGCTGATCGTCAGCACTGAATCCGTTGACGGTGCGGTTGATTTCAAGGAAATTCAGAACACCTTTTCCGATCAGTTCACAGCTCTGGACCTCCAGCCGAACGATCCCGCAGTGGTTATTTTTACGGCGGGATTGCTTGGCAGGGCACTGGGCGCAACCCTCAGTCACGGAAATCTGGACAGCAATTCGAATATGCTGCGGGACACGTGCAACGGAGGTCCTCAGGACCGTGGATTGGCACTCATACCGCTGTTTCATGCGTTTGGGGCGGCGGTAAATCTGCTCGGTACCACGAAGGCTGGCGGTACGGTGTACCTTGTAGAAAAGGTGGATTTTCCGAAGTTGATACCCTGGTTGAAAGAGGCGCAAATCACGTACACGGGGCTGGTTCCCATGGTGTATTACGGTCTGCTGTACCACCCTTCGTGCAAAGACTTGGATCTCAAGTCCATGCGGATCGCGATCAGCGGCGGCGCGCCTCTCTCCATGGAAATATATGAAAAATTCTGTGAAAAATACGGGATAGACATTTATCACGGCTATGGATTGACTGAGGCTTCCCCTGTGGTGTCGTGGAACAATATCAATATTCCGAACAAACCTGTGAGCGTGGGCACACCAATCCCGGGCGTGAAAGTGGACGTACACGATGAACACGGTAAATCCCTGCCTCTGGGCACTCAAGGAGAAGTCGTCATTCAAGGTCCGAACGTGATGCTCGGATACTTGGGAAAACCGGAAGAGACGTCCACGGTAATCCGCAACGGCTGGTTGTACACGGGAGACATCGGATTTTTGGACGAGGATGGATATCTGACACTCACCGGACTGAAAAAGGACCTCATTATAACTGCCGGTTTCAACGTTTACTGCCAGGAAGTAGAGGAAATCCTCATCAGACACCCCCATGTCGCCGACGTTGCGCTCGTGGGCGTTCCGGACTTGATGCGCGGCCAGGTCATAGAGGCGCTGGTCGTCCCGGAACGGGGTTCGAGACCTGAAGAGCGCGACATCGTCCGCTTTTGCAAAGAGTTCTTGTCCAGGTACAAGTGCCCGCGCAAAGTGACCTTTGTGAAAGAGATAGTACGGGATGCTCACGGCAAACCCGCAAGTTGGACCTGATCCGCAACCCGCGAGAACGCCGCGGGTCCGCCGTCATTTCTTACGAATGGATCGGTGCAGGTGATCCGGGGATTTCAGAAAAAATTCACAATTCGGTGTGCATCTCGTGAATGAGGTCCCGGAAACCGGCAGGTGCGAGAAGAATCGTGTTCCGGATGCGAGGGATTCGGAATGGAACTAAGCCGGAAATTGGTGGACCTTATTCGACCTGAAGACTTCCGGGGCGGACCGGATTTCAGGAAACGCGTCGAGTGGCTGATGCTGTTGCGGTTGATGGTGACCACTCTGCTGCTCGGCATGACCATTTTTTTTCAACTCCGCGAGACGCGGGAATTCTTCGTACATCCGACCATTCCTCTTTATGTTCTTATCGGGACCATCTTTCTGCTGAGTCTGATCTACGCCTTTTCTCTACCCTTGATGCCAGATCTCTGGGTGTTCTCGTTCGTTCAGGTCATGGTGGACGTGATCTACGCAACGGTTCTCATTCATTTCACGGGCGGCGCTTCCAGTGTTTTCACTCTGCTGTACATGTTTCCCATCATTACGTCGGGCATATTGCATTTGCGTCGAGGCGCTCTGGTAACGGCTTCCGTTGCGGCCATAAGCTTCGGTGTCCTCGTAAATCTTGAGTTCTACGATCTGATTCCGCACAGTGTCTGGCCCTGGGTCAGCCCGTTGAGCCGCAACACTCCAGGATACCTCCTGTGGGTCCTTGTCGTGCATTTCACCTTTTTCTTCCTCATGGCCTTCTTGTCCAGTTCGCTTGCCGAACAGCTCCAGAAGGCGAAGACGTCTCTGAATCTGACTGAGATCGATTACAAGCAGTTATCCGAATTGCACACGAACATTGTAAGATCCATCCCCAGCGGTATCATCACCACCGATGAATTCGATCACATAACGTTTATCAATAACTCGGGCGCTGCATTCCTGGGGACGAGTTTTGCCTCCATGGTGAACACGCCGCTGATAGCAGTATTTCCTTTTATTGACGACGGTAATGCCGTGAGTAATGTGCGCAGGGAGTCTTTTCTGACTGTCAAAGAAATCAACGGTGAAACCAAGCATCTGGAACTTACCGTCTCCGATTTGAAGGGCCAGGATGCCATTCCCAGAGGACGATTGGTCGTATTCCAGGACGTGACGCAGATACGGAAAATGGAAGAGCGGGTGAAACTCAGCGAAAAGCAAGCCGCCTATGTCCGGATAGCAGCCGGTATGGCACACGAAATCCGAAATCCCTTGGCCGCAATCCGAGGGGCCACCGAACTTCTTACTCAGACGCCCAGCGTTTCCGAATTGGAAAAGCGACTCATGGGAATCGTCATCAAGGAATCCGACCGCTTGAATTCACTCTTGGGAGATTTCCTTCTCACTGTGGGCAGTCAGCAGCCCAGCAAAGCCAGAATTATGCTCACGGACGTCGTGGAAGAGACCCTACGTCTGTTTTCACAGGATGAGCAGAGGTCCAGGGGCTTGAAGCTGGAAACTATGATCAATAAAGGGGTAGAGGTGGAAGGGGATCGCACCAGGCTCAGGCAGGCCATGTGGAATCTGTTGGCCAACGCACTGGAGGCTGCTCCTGACAATGACGTCATTCGCGTGATCCTGGAAACGGATCAGGATACCAATTCCGCAGTCTTTCGAGTACACGATTGGGGATGCGGTATTCCTCCGGAACTCATGACGAGGATATTCGAGCCGTTCACCACGACAAAGGAAAAGGGGACCGGTTTGGGTCTCTCCGTGGTTCTTAGTGTCGTGCAAGCGCACAACGGGACGGTCGAAGTGGAGAGCACGTCCGGAACGGGCACTATGTTCACGGTCAAAATACCGCTTGCACCGGCAGAAGTAGGCGCAGGAGGAGCAATCGACAATGGCTGATCGCCTCCTTGTAGTGGATGACGAACCAAGCATGAGAGAATTTCTCGAAATCATGCTTTCTCAGGACGGTTATGAGGTCAGCACGGCCAACACCGGAGAACAGGGGTTCAAGATCTATTGCGAGCAGACGCCGGATCTGGTGCTTACCGATGTAAAGATGCCTGGAATGAGCGGGTTGGATTTGATACGGGAAATTCATTCCGTGGATCCCATGGTTCCCATCATTGCAGTAACCGCGTACGCCTCTGCCGACGACGCGATTCGAGCGGTTCGAGAAGGCGCATACGACTATTTATCCAAACCGTTTCAGGTGGAAGACCTCCGTATCATCATTCGGAACGCTCTGGAAACCAGACGCTTGAGGCAAGAAAATCAGTATCTGAAGCGCTCCATAGAAGAAAAATACCGATTCGGCGAGATCATCGGCAAATCCTCGGAGATGATGGAAATATTCAGCCTCATCGAGACCATAGCCCCTTCCAAATCGGGTGTCCTGATCATGGGAGAATCGGGGACCGGAAAGGAGCTCATAGCGAAAGCCATCCATTACAATTCTCCCAGAGCTCATAAACCGTTCATAACCATCAACTGCAGTGCAATTCCGGAAAATCTCCTGGAATCGGAGATGTTTGGCCATCTGAGAGGATCTTTTACAGGAGCCATTGCCAATAAAGCAGGACTCGTGGAAGCCGCCGATGGCGGAACGCTGTTCTTGGACGAAATCGGAGATGTTCCTTTATCGATTCAGGTGAAGCTCTTGAGATTCTTGCAGGAGAGGGAATTTCGCAGAGTCGGTGGCACTGATGACAAGAAAATCGACGTCAGGGTCATTGCAGCAACAAACAAGAAACTCGAACGAGAGATGGAACTCGGCAATTTCCGGGAGGACCTGTATTACAGACTGAACGTCATACGCTTGCGGATTCCCCCTCTACGGGAGAGGGAAGAGGATATCCCCCTCCTGGTGGATCATTTCCTGAAGAAAATCTGCAAAGAGCAGGACAAGTGTATTACGAGAGTTTCTTCCCTGGCCATGAGGGTTTTGTGCAACTATCAGTATCCCGGAAACATCAGAGAGTTGGAAAATGTCATCGAACGATGCGTTACGCTGGAACAATCCGATCAGCTGACCGCGGAAAATATTCCTGCAAAACTCGTTGAAACTACCCAGTCTCCACCCGCAGACGAAGCGGATTTTCCGGCCGATGGAATCGACTTGAATCTTACCATGGAAAATATGGAACGGAAACTGGTCACCAAAGCGTTGGAAATAACTGGCGGAAACAGATCCAGAGCGGCTCGCCTTTTGGGGGTAACGCAAAGGTCGCTCAGATACAGGTTGCTGAAATTGGGCATGGAGACGGAAATAGAAGCGACACTTGATTAGGTCACGAGGAAATGAGGACGTTTTCCTGATACAGGGCCTGGTTGGCTCCGGCGGGGGCCGCTCGTCCCCCCTGAAAACTGCTTCCTCCCATGCCGCCGATCCCAGGAATCAGGCTTTTCCTAGATCGGTGACGGTGCTGACGAATCGTGTGTTTTGCTGTATCGAAATCGAAGAATTCGGTGGTGACTTGGCCGAAAAAAGAGGGCGCCATGAAGGATTATGCAATTATTCTCGCTGCTGACCTCCCCACGTCGAACGAAGTGCTCGAAATGGTTAAACGTGTGGGAAACATGGTGGATGGGATAAAAATCGGTGAAGCAACCTTGCTGGAGTCAGGGAAGGACATTCTGTCCAGGATCAGGGATATCATCCGGGAAAAGCCGCTCCTGGTAGACCTCAAGATTGCGGATATCGGATTCCTCAACGGCGACAAGTGGCAGGGGACAAATGCAAAGATTATTGGAAGCATAGAAGGCTCGGGAGCAACCCATGTAACCGTCCACGGGTTTCCCGGGCCCCTGTCCGTAGCCGAGGCGACAGCAGTGGCCCGGCAAGCGGGAATCGGAGTTCTCCTCCTGCCTCTCATGAGCCATGCGGGAGCAGGTCTGTTTTTTTCAAGACCCATGACACGGTCTGAGCTGCATTACATCTCCATCAAAGCAGGAATCGATCTCAAGCTTCCTGAAATCGCTGACTGTACGGATGCCACTGAAGCTATCCTGCTCCTGGGGGAAGCTCTCGGGGTGGAGGGATACATCGGGCCGGCAACTCGCCCGCTGGATCTGGAGCGCTATCGCAGGATCACGCACCGTCCGGTATGGTGTCCGGGTTTCGGCCGCCAGGACAGGCAAGGAAGGGACCTGGAGGAACAGCTCAGACAATGGTCCAGAATCGTGGGTAAGGCTTCGGCCGCAATAATAGGATCCGCCATATTTGCCGCGGCAGATCCCGCTGCTGCTGCTGCCGAAATCGTTGAGTTGCGCGACAGGGTTGCTGGCGCATAAGCTGTAACCGAGACTGGTGCAGCCCGTGCATCTCTGGGAAACGGCTGCAATCAAGGAATTTGTCTGATGGCCCTTTTTGGCAAAGATAAGAATCGAGCCCTGTTCGAAGCCGCTGCAAAAGACCGACACGATTTGTTGCAGGACCTCTTGGCGAAAGGGGCTGATGTCAATGCTCGAGACGAATCCGGAGCTACTCCGCTTATAAAGGCGTCGCTTGCGGGACAGTATCGTACAGTGAAAATGCTTCTGGAAGCCCGGGCAGACATCAACGCACGAGACGACAAGGGATATACCGGCCTTATAAGCGCCACTATCATGGATCGGCAGAAGGTTGCCAAGCTGCTCGCCGCAAAGGGTGCGAATCTCGAAACAGCGGATATCGAAGGAAATACCGCTCTAATGGCCGCGTCTTACTATGGTCATGCAGACATGGTGACGAACCTGCTGGACATGGGCGCGCGGCTGGAAGCGAAGGCGAAAGACGGCAAATCAGCTCTGCTCATAGCGGCCTCGGCGGGGCAGGCTATAGCCATGAACAGGCTTCTGGAGCGCGGAGCCGACATCAACGCGCAGGATAACGCCGGCTGGACGGCTCTCATGAGAGCTGCCGCGGACTCCCATCTGGGGATCATGAACCTTCTCTTAAAGCGGGATGCCGACCCCAATGCGGCGGATGCGGCAGGACGAACCGCGTTGATGAAAGCCTCTCATAAAGGTCACAAACCTGTCGTCGATTTACTGCTGGACAAAGGAGCAGATCCGGACTGCCAGGATCGTGCGGGCTGGACCGCTCTCATGGTGGCCGCGGACAAAGGGCACGCAGCAACCGTAAAATCATTGCTGGACCGGGGGGTGCAAAGAGACCTTCAGGACAGGGCCGGCCGCACGGCTCTCATGTGGGCCGCTCGGGCGGGTCGTGTGCAAGTAGTTGATATGCTTGTTAATCACGGAGCCGATCTGAACCTGGAGGATCGTGCGGGACTTACAGCCTTGATGTGGGCTTCCCAGGAATCCCACGAGCAGGTAGCGGAATTGCTCTTGGAACGGGGAGCCCGAGTAACCACGTTGGCTGAAAAAACCATCGTGGTAATGATCAACTCCACGGGAAGCGGCCGGACGGAAACCCTCGAATTGACCCTGGATCGGGGCTTTCTTGTTGAATCGTCCGGCAACAAGAAATCCCGGGATGTGTTGCGCGTCGCCGCATCGGGACAGATCACACGTTTGGAACGACTTCTCAACCGAGAGGCAGACGTAAATGCAACAAACGTGTACGGGCACACGGCCCTCATGCGAGCCGCTTTCAAAGGCCATGGGGAGGCAGTGAAGCTGCTCTTGGATCGAGGCGCGATCATCGATTCGGCAGATAATGACGGCAAGACGGCACTCATGAAGGCGTGCTCCGGCTGCCGCACGGAGGTTGCGGCAATCTTGCTCGACCGCGGGGCCGATATAAACGCAACGAATGCTCACGGCCTTACCGCATTGATGAGGGCAGCATACAAAGGTTGCGAAGATACCGTGCGATTGCTGATAGACAGAGGAGCTGACCTCAACATTAACGATAAGGCTGGTATGACAGCACTGGCATGGGCTTCGGTCAAGAATCATCCCCGAGTTGCGGAAATCCTCGTCGCCTCGGGAGCAATTCCAAATATTCATAAATTGAACATGGAAACCGTCGTCCTGACTCGTGAGCAGCCCGGAGCGACCACCACGCAATTGATGCCTGAAGATATAGCTGAAGCAAATGCAGAGCCGGAAAATGTGGAAGCTCTCATAGAAGCCTGCATCAGAGGCTCCGTAAACGATGCAAAGGCCCTGTTGAATGCGGGTGTGGGAACAAACGGTCAGGACAAGGCTGGTCGGACCGCGCTCATGTGGGCGTGCTACAAAAACCGAAAGAGAATCATTCGCCTTCTCTTGGAACGAGGAGCTGACGCCGATATTCAAGACAACGGCGGCCGTACCGCTCTCATGTGGGCCGCTCTCTATGGCAATCGGGACGTGGTGGAATTATTATTGGATGAAAACATAGACGTGAATTTGTGCGATGATCACGGACGTACGGGTTTGATGCTAGCCTGCATGAGCGGTAACCCTGAAACGGTAAAACTCATTGCTGCTACGGGTCCCGATCTGAATGCAAAGGACCGCGACGGAAAGACGGCTCTCATGTGGGCTTGCGACAAGTTTCATCTAGGAGTCATCGAGATGCTTCTCACGTGGGGAGCCGATATAAACGCCGAAGACGTGTCTGGCAAGACCGCCTTGTCAAACGCTGCGGAGAGGGGTTTCGGGCACATAGTCGATCTTCTGAAACGCTACTCGTAACGTGTGTGGCACCTTCGGAACCCGCTGATGCATCTCCGCAGGAAAAGAGGTCATGAATGTGGCCCGGTTAGACGCTATTCGCCTTCTGATCATCTCAGGCATGCTTTTGACGATCGCCCTGATTTCGCATTCCGACGCGGCTTCTCCCGTGATGACGAACGGTGATCGGACGAATATAGCGGAAGAGGCCGCGAACCGATTGCGGGCGTGTCCCGGGTGCGACGCAGACGTGCTCCCGGGCAAATGTAGATCCGGATTTGTCCCGGACTCCTTTGAGTCGGGCACCAAAGTTCCCTTACAAACGGGAACAACGATATATCCGGACGCATCAGGAATCGGCCGTGCAGACAGGAGCATACTGCAGAGCACGCGCAGTTTGAACGACAGTATCAGACGGATGAACAACAGCATTAACAGAATGCGCACGATACAACGACGTTTCTAATACCCATCGTTTTCGTGTCAGTGCGAGAAGCGAGACAACGAAATAATCTCATACGCATTCGCCACAAGATTTATGAGATTGCCGGGCTGGGGGCTCTCCTGAGCGACGTGATGAGACGGCTCTGCGTCGTTCGCAGCCAAGGAGTACCCCAGTGCCCAGAATCGAGTTACCTGTAAAAAAGCGTATCCGTATCAGCACCTGAGTACAGGTTTTCTTAGATCAGGTCGCACATTTTTGTCGGAGCAGATTGTTGCGCTTCGCTCGCAATGACAGCCTTTTCCAGTCCGTAACTGAATGATTGTCAAAAAGGTATCTGTTCACTTGCCGGGGGAAAAAGGCGTTTCAATCCCCGATATGCGCGACCGGCAACTGATTGCAAAAGAAATTCGTCCGGGGCAATTGAAGTCGAAGCTTACCCGGCGGATGTGTTTTGCATATAAACGGGGTACCCGTTGAAGTTTGCAACGCAATGCCCTTGAATTGTCTTTGCGAATCCGTTAAGAATTAGTCGCTCACGCGGCTTCTGCACCTGTCAGATTGCGGAAGCGTTTATCAAGAAGATAATTCCAGTGTAAGTTCAGAGGGTTCAGTATGGACGATACTTCGTTTGGCATCACCATGACCGTCATTGGCATGGGCGGCACGTTCATCACCTTAGGAGTGATCGTCGTCAGCATTCACCTCCTTAAGAAAATCTTTCCCATACCGGACGAGCATGGCCTCGGACATAGCACGAGAACGGAAGGTCATTCCAAATGATTGAAGGCATTATTGCGGGTTTCGGTGGCATGTTCGGAGGGTTTGAACATCTTTTCGGCAAAGGGCTGCCGAATCTGGTCATGCTGATTATCGGAGGAGGCTTGTTGTTCCTGGCAATCAGTCATGAGGTGGAGCCGCTCTTGCTGCTGCCCATAGGGTTCGGATGTATTCTGGTGAACATGCCCTTCAGTGACGTGATGGATAGTGGGGGGGTCCTGAAATTTTTCTATGACATAGGGATACTGACCGAAATTTTCCCGCTCCTCATTTTCGTGGGGATCGGTGCCATGACTGATTTCGGGCCATTGCTGGAGAATCCGAAAATACTGTTGTTCGGCGCGGCGGGGCAGTTCGGGATATTCTTGACACTCATTCTCGCCCTGATGCTGGGCTTCACGCAACTGGAAGCCGTATCCATAGGCATCATAGGTGCTTGTGACGGCCCCACGGCCATTTATGTGACTTCACAATATGCTCCGCAGCTTCTCGGTCCCGTATCCGTTGCCGCATATTCTTACATGTCGCTCGTCCCGATCATTCAGCCGCCTGTGATGCGGCTTCTGACGACGGACAAAGAGCGGAAGGTTCGCATGGGTGTTGTACGGGAGACCGTTTCCAAGAGGACCCGCATACTGTTTCCCGTTTTCGTGACGATCATAACCGGCCTGATTGCCCCCAAGGGTCTCCCTTTGATGGGAATGATCATGCTGGGGAATCTCATGAGAGAAAGCGGAGTTGTAGCCAGGCTCACGGGAGCTTCAGAAAACGAAATAGCCAACTTCGTCACTCTATTTCTGGGACTGGCCATCGGTGGTACTATGGAGGGCAGTGTCTTCCTGAAAATCCAGACCCTGGGCATTTTCGCGCTGGGTTTTACCGCCATCGTTCTTGACACCGCGGCCGGCGTCCTTTTCGGCAAGCTCATGTATGTGCTCAGTCACGGGAAAATCAATCCGCTGGTGGGCGCGGCAGGTATTTCTGCCTATCCCATGGCTGCACGAGTGGTCCAGACGCAAGGCCAGAAATACGACAAAAAGAATTTCCTGCTTATGCATGCGATGGGAGCCAATACGGGAGGCCAGATAGGTTCCGTAATGGCTGCCGCATTGATGCTTTCCGTTCTGAAAGGGATGGGCATAGTGCACTGATACCAGCGTGCGTTCAGAGAAGTGATACCTATGCGCGATCAGACAAGTGACGGTGGATGAAGCCTGTCATGCCGGGTCTCCGAAGCAAGTCATACGCATTCGCAATAAGATTTGTGAGATTGCAGGGCTGGGGGCTCTCCTGAGCGCAGTGATGAGACGGCTCTGCGTCGTCCGCAGCGCAGGAGTGCCCCTAGCCTGTGCCCAGAATCGAGTTACCTGTAAAAAAGCGAATCCGTATCAGGCCGCGCCGTTCGCAGCGGAGGAGATCTGGCAGGACAGGCCGTGAATCAGCCTCTCAAGGTTACGCCTTTGAAAGCGCATTGGTATGACGTGCTCCGGGACACAGATGATGGTTGCAGGCGAGCGCTCTTGAGGGGCGGCGAATATCCTTTCAGCCTGAAACGTTTTCTCCGGCGCAGCAAAAAGGAACCCTGGTGATTTGAAGACCGTGGTCGCCCTCAGGTAAGGTTTCTTTGATTGCTTCAAGCAGATTAACGAGGTCCACCGGTTTTTTTACCATCCGGTCGAATCCCGATTCAGACACCTTGGCCTGTTCTTCCAACTGACCTCCCCATCCCGTCAGGAGTATGCACGGAACTTTTGGAGTCCTTTTTTCGTCGCATATGGCTTTGATCCTCTTGCCGACTTCCCACCCGTTCATATCGGGCATCCCGAGATCGCAGACTACCAGGTCTATAACATTGTTCCTGAAAAGTTCGATTCCCTGTTCGCCGGATGTGGCTATCAACACATGTTGGCCGAATGCCTGAAGCCCTTCCTGGATTAGCTTCAACACGGATTCCGCGTCATCGATCACCAGGATCGTCAACTTTGCGTTTGCCGCGCCCTCTTTGTGCTCCGGCGGCAGTTGCGGCTCCTCTTTGCAATACGGTAATCGTGCAGTGAACGTGGCGCCCTCCCCCTGCCTGCTTTCCGCGGACAGCTCTCCTCCATGACTGGAAACAATCCCGAAACTGCCGGCCAAACCCATTCCTGTGCTCAGATATCCCTTCGTGGTATAAAACGGCTCGAAGACTTTGCCCAGGTCTTCCCGGGGAATTCCGAGGCCATTGTCGGCCACCTGGAGAACAACGGAATCCCGCACCCTTGACGTAGTGATCCGGAGCTCGCCACCGTCAGGGAGCGCTTCCACTCCGTTCTTGATGAGGTTTACGGCCACCTCGAACAATTCGCTCTCTCGTCCTCTTATCGTGCATTTCGGTGTGAGATCCTGCACGAGGTTGACCGCGATCCCCTTCCGTTCTGCGGTCGACTTCCACCAGACCTTGCTCATTTCTATGGCCTGAGATAGAGTTCGAGATAGGTCGAACACTTCTCCTGCAGCATCATCAGGACGAATCCGTGCGAAATTCTGGAGACGGGTCACCATATCCGAACCGAATCGTGAGCTCTCCCGGATCTGATTCATGTGCTTTAGCGCTTCAGCAACGTTTCCACATTCGAGATTCATGCACGCAAGTTGAGCGCCACCCATGACGAGCTGGAGAAGATTGTTGAAATTGTGAGCAACTCCGGTGGCTAGCTCCCCCACCGCTTTGAGCCTTTCGGATTTCAAGAGCACTGCTTCTTTCCTCTTGCGCTCCGTGACATCGCGGCATATGCCTCGAAAACCAATGGCATGCCCCCCCGAGTCTTTGATCAGCGACACCGACGCCTCGACATGTGTTCGAGATCCATCCGTTCTGATGATCTCCCACCCAATCAGCTTTGCCGGCTTCCCGGTCGCGTAGACGGAACTGAATATTTTGAAGACTTGCCGGTGATTCTCTTTTGCGGTGAATTTCTTGTAGTTCGCACCGATCAGCTCCGATCGTGAGTACCCCAGGATTCTGCAGGCACAATCGTTCAGGAACAGTATGGTCCCGGCCTTGTCCACCTCGTAGTACCCTTCTTCGATGTTTTCTATGATGGTTCGATATTTTTCTTCGCTCTGTTTCAGAGCTTCTTCCGATTTCTTGCGACTGGTGACATCTCTCACGATGGCCATGATGAACATGTGGCCGGAAATTTCCATGCTGGTCAAACTGACTTCCGCATCGAAGGCGAAACCGCCCGAACGACGGAATTGCCATTGAAAAATTTGTGTCTTGCCGGTTAACGCGGCTTCAAAGTAACGACGGGTCGCCTGGCGAGAGTGACTGCCGTCCGGTTGTTTCTCCGGAGAGAACTCGTGCAGTGTTTGTCCCAGGAGCTTGTCCCGTTTTTTGGCAAACATGGTCTCCGCACCGCGGTTGCACTCAATACATCGCCCGTCCTGCAGGAGGAATATTGCCAGATCGGCCGCGTCGAAAAGAGCGCGATAGCGCGTCTCACTGGCGTGGAGAGCCTGTTCTGTTCTGGCCTGCGCGGTGATGTCCTGGTACGTCAGAATGCAGCCCCCGTCTTCCATGACCATGGCCCTGAAATGTATAATTTTTTCGGTCTTGTCTTGACACTGCACCGTAAAAACGTGGGGCCCTATTTCCCCCCGATCCACGCCTTTGGCGAACAGTTCTCTGTTCCAAACCGCCTGAACGGATTTCCGATAGGTCTTGTCCGGGTGAGCTTTCAGGAACCAGGCTTTTTTGTCCGGAAGATCGTTGAGCGTGTACCCGAATATCTCAGTGAATTTCGGATTGAAATAGTGAAATCTTCCGTTCTTGCTTATAACGGCCAGACCTATGGGCAACGCCTCAGCAAGCAATCTGAATCGTTTCTCACTGTCGCGGAGCTTTTCTTCCGCCAGTTTCCGCTCGGTAATGTCCCGAGCTATGGACTGAAAACCGCAGATTTTGTCTCCTTCCATCAGGAGATGCACGTTTTGGCCCAACCATATCAGGGCACCGTTCTTGGTTCGGATCGGCAATTCAAAATAATTGTTCAACACTTTCGTGACGAACTGCATACCGTAGAAGGATTCCACTCGTTGCCTGTAATCAGCGGGGACTAGGGTCGTGTAGTGCCGGCCGAGAATTTCCTCTTTGGCAAACCCCGTCACCTGCAGTGCGATGGGATTCAAGAGCGTAAAATATCCGTCCGCGTCCGTCTCGTAAATGATGTCGTTTGCGTTTTCGACGATCTGGCGATACCGTCTTTCGCTCCTTCTGAATGCCTCTTCAATCCCCCGTCTTTCCGCGATTTCCTGGCTGAGCTGTTCATTTGTCTTGCGCAGTTCGTTCGTCCGTTGTGCCACTCTATGGTGCAACTCATCGCGAAGCCCGTCCCGCTTCTTTCTCGTAACAGGCTGAATATACGCAAGTATGTCCCTGGGCATGCCCTGCCTGTTTCGCGTGAAGGTCAGGGTCATTTCCATGGACAATCGTTTGCCGTTCTTCCGCACGGGCTGAATTTTCAATCTGCGGCTTCTGTTCGGATCATGGACCCCTCTTCGTTCCAGGGCCATTTCCTCGGCCAGAATGGAGACCAGGTTTCTGAACGATTCCGGTGAAAAGAAGTCCTGAACGGAGATGTGTAAGACGTCCTGAACATCGTATCCGAGAATGTGCTTGACCGACGGGCTCACGTAGGTGGTCCTCAGGTACAAGTCCATAGTCCAGATCAAACTCGGAGCTTGTTCGTCCATGACTTGCGGATGTGCAATCGGACCATCCTTGTCGGGGGGAACGGACACCTCATCGCCATGCCCCCCTGACCGCCTCCTGTTTTTCACACGTGCCGATTCCTGTTTGCTGGTCATGTCTTTCGATTCTGAATACAGCATTATCCGCCCTGCACGGGACAATGGGGCTCCAGCAGCATAATATCATTTGAGGAAAAAGAAAAGTGTGTGGCACGGCTGGTTTCGAAGACCACGGTATGTGAGGGAGAGAAAGAAAGCTGTTTCCTGTGCATACGGATGACGAGCGGTGGCGGAGGCCTCTGGGATCAAGCTCGCCCGAAGTCATCCTCAAACCGTTCGATATCGTCCTCGCCAAAATACGAGCCGGTTTGTACCTCGATGAATACGAGATTCTCTTCCCCGGGATTGAGAACCCTGTGTTTCGTTTCTGCGGGAATATTGACGGACTCGCCGGGGCCCAAAAGTATCTGACTCTCGTCCCGAGTCACCATTGCCGAACCGCTGATGATCATCCAGTGCTCGTAACGATATTTGTGCCGTTGCAGGCTCAAACGCTTTCCGGGAAATACCACTATTTCCTTCACCTTGTGGTTCGGCTTGTCCAGGAGAACCTCATAATAGCCCCAGGGACGGTGTTCTTCCCTTTTGGTCAAATTCAGAATGTGCCGGTAGAAATTCACGTAGGCGTCAACCATCCTGTCCGGCGAAAATTGCTGTTCCACGAATTCCCGGCAGGCACTTCGCGACAGAGTGTCCAATTTGCCAACGGCCTCTACCGCCTCAGCAGTGTTGGCCACAACGAAGCCGTTCATTCCGTTTTCCACCAGATCCTGAGTCGAAGCGCTCTCAAAAGCCACGACTGGCGTGCCGCAGGCATTAGCCCATAGAATGGCACACGCAGGGTGTTGTTCGGATTCTACAGGATGCAGAAGGCCTCGAGCCCCTCCAAGAAGTAAGCTTCGCTGGTCGGCAGTTATTTCACCGGCGTACCTGACGTTTTGTCGTGGCAAAAGAAGACCGAATATCTCCTGAAAATAGTGTTCGTCCTGAATCGGCCCCGCGAGCACGAGGTCGGAACCGCTGAGCGCGGCTATTTCAACGGCGCGTTTTGCGCAGGTGTCCGGATGTATGCGGTCGAGGAAAACAAGGTATCCGCCTCCGGATTTGTCGAGGACGAAATCTTCGACGGCTATGCAAGGGGGCTCTGTTCCCAGATAATGAAGCTCCGACGAATGCTGAAAATCTCCAGCGGAAACATAGAAGGTGCGTCCGTCGTATTTTTTGAATATTTCCCATTCATCCGGAAGAGTAACATTCGGAACGGTTGTCAACGTGGGTGTACCCGTAAGTCCGGAATAGGTCACGGCAAGACTACCGGAATGGTTGTGAATAACGTCGAATTCGTCGCCACGACTAAAAATCTCTGCCAGATTCATGGATTGACTCAACGTGACCGGGGGAGGAATCATTTCGGCTGCGGAAGCACCGCCGGGCAGGTTCGCACGAGGATGCAAACAGGACTGTGCAGAGACAAAGAGTGCAACGTCAATCCCTTTTTTCCGGAGGCCTTTTTCCAGGAGTGGCACAATTTGCGATCGCGAGCCGCAGTCTGCCCGGGTTACTCGCGACACATCCGCGGCTATAAGTGCAATATGCATGGAATGCTTTCCTTCATGTATATTCTCGCGTATTTCCGAAGCATGTCATGGGCAGATCAATTGGTGTCGCTCCAAAAATAGCGGCAAGAGCAAGCCGCGTGCAAGAATTCGGTTCCGGTCGCATGGACCTCCGCGTGCTGTCACGTTTCACAAATTCAGTAAATGGCGGAGCCCACAAAAAATCTTACACTTCCCGCGCGTACCGGGCAACAGAAAACGAAAATTCGGCGTCGGACGGAGAAGGTTGACAGCCTGTAAGAAATGCTGACATGGAACACCGTAAGAAAATAGCCGCTGAAAGTCCCCGGTCTCAAAATGCGGAGTGTTTTGAGCCAATTATTGGTGGCAAGGCCCTTCCGGCCGGTGGCACGATGATTGCTTCATTATTATCTATTGTGGTTCAACGCGTGATGATGAATAATCCTTTTGCGATACCCATGGCGGACAAACATAGCCGCGTCAAGGATTTCTTGCGTCGTGAAATAGTCCCGGCGGGTTTCAAGACGCATGAACTAGCACGGTAATGGCCATAAGGAGGATGTGAATGGCGTCCCAGCATTATAGCAATCTGAAACGAAAAATAGTATTCGTGACGCTTTGTTTTTCACTGATCCCGCTTCTTGCCCTCGGGCTTACTATATATTACCAGTTCAGCGCTGCGTACAGTAATCGCATTAAAGACGATGTAAGAACGCTCGCTGAAAATGAACGAAGTTCGATAGAGATGTTCCTCAACGAACGAGTCGCCCAGTTGCTCGTCGTTGCCAACACCCAATCTCAGGAAAGCCTTCAGGACGAAGCATACCTCCAAAAAGTGTTCGACAGCATGCAGGCACGCTTCAAATCTTACATAGATATAGGAGTCATAGAACAGAACGGGAATCACCTGGCTTATGTCGGACCTCACTACGAAAAGCTGAAAGCGGTCAATTACAGCCAGGAAGACTGGTTTCATGCCGTTATGTCCACAGGAGTGTACATCAGCGACGTATTCCTCGGTTTCAGAAAAATTCCGCATTTCATTATCGCAGTGAGGCGTATCGACCGAAACAAAAGCTGGATTCTCCGTGCGACAATTAATTCCGACGTCATCGACAGTATGGTGCGCAAGGCACAGGTGGGCAAGAAGGGCGATGCATTCATCATTAACAACAGCAACATCCTGCAAACACCTCCACGCTTCAGCGGAACGCTCCTGGGAACACCGAAAACTCCCGATTTTTCATCTGCCCGGGGTACAGCGGTCCGGGAGATGACCACGGACGGTGAAAAGACGTTGTTCGCAACAAGCGGCATCAGCAGCCCGAAGTGGGTACTCGTCGTGAGCCAGGACCCCGAAGAGGAGATGTCTCCTCTTTTCAGAGCCGGGTACATAGGAATCCTCGTTATGTTGGGGGGAGTCCTGCTCATTGTCATGGGCACGGTTATCACTTCAAGTTCCATAACGAATGAATTGATCAGGATTGAACGGGAAAAAGGCAAGAGTGACGAGCTGGTGGTACAATCGAGCAAAATGGCGGCCCTGGGAAAAATGGCCGCGGGCATCGCACACGAAATAAACAACCCCCTTGCCATCATAGGAGAAAAAGCAGGATGGATGAAAGATCTGCTGGACAAGGAAGATGTCAGCAAGAGCGAGAACTTCAAGGAATTCGAGGATTGCATCAAGAAGATAGAACGCCAGGTGGAACGATCCAGAACTATCACTCACCGCCTGCTCAGGTTCGGACGAAGAATGGAACCCACTCAAGAGATGGTCGACGTTAATCAGATTCTTGCGGAAACTATTACCTTCTTGGAAAATGAAGCCCATCACAGAAATATTGAGATCCGGACGTCCTATTCCGACAAGCTCCCCAGAATCACGACTGATTCTGCTCAGTTGCAACAGGTCTTCCTGAATATCATCAACAACGGCATCGATGCTGTGGGAAAGGACGGATACATTGACGTCAAGACGGTGTATGATCAGGTAACCAACGACGACATCATGATCGACATCACGGATAACGGTCCGGGCATTCCAAGAGAAATACTGCCGAGAATCTTCGACCCTTTCTTTACCACCAAGAGTGCTCAGGACGGAACCGGTTTGGGGCTGTCCATAAGCTACAGCATCATAGAGAAGCTTGGCGGAAAAATTGCGGTGAATAGTACGGAGGGTAAAGGCACTTCATTCAAGATTAGCGTTCCAGCGAAGTGGATTCCCGAGATTCGCGGATAAGTGTGAGCCGAGACAGTTTATATCGAGGAGGTGAGGGAATGGACAAATATAGCGTGCTGATCGTGGACGACGAAGAAGACTTTGTTGAGACAATTGTCAAGCGTCTCAAAGATCGTGGACTGGACGCAATAGGAGCGAACAGCGGCAAAGGAGCTCTGGAGCAACTGGAAACCCGAGATTTCGACGTCGTGGTGTTGGACGTGAGAATGCCGGGCATGGACGGGATAGAAACGCTTCGAGCAATAAAGAAAATGAAACCCCTCACCGAAGTGATTATGCTGACCGGCCACGGATCCGTGGAATCCGGGATACAAGGGCTTCAATTGGGTGCGTACAATTACGTCATGAAACCTGTCCCTCTTGACGATCTGCTTAAACAGATGAACCAGGCATACGAGAGAAAGCTTATCGAGGAGGGGAGGAGCAGCTCATCCGCTGCAACAAAGAGCTGACACCGCAGGGATGAATGGGATGGTGCACCGTTCCCGTGGTGAGGCTGTTCTCATCCGGGTGTGCACGGCTCGGAGCAGCATGTATGGACGGCACAGCACGAGCTGCTTCGATTCATGGTCTCTTACTGTGAGAAATCGCATGTTCCGGTGGAACGATTTATGACCAGCACTCTGCTCAAGAAAGTCTCCTCCAGCAATTTTCCCTCATACGTACTGGGCGTCATAATTCTCCTGATTACGGTTCCGCTGAGCTGGGCGCCCGCATGGGTATTTGCCTCAGGTTTGCTTATTCTTGTCGCTCTGTCGCTCCTGCACACAAGACGCCTTTTCAGGAAAGCGGAGCTCGCCGAAGCCCGGCGGGACGTGTTCGACGAACAGCTTTGTCGGGTTCGCGAAATGTCATCGGTCGACGAGCTGTCAGCCGGAATCGCGCATGAAATCAATAATCCTCTGGGAATCATCGCGCAGGAAACGCAATGGATGCAGCATCTGTTGAAAAGCGAATCAATCAAACACTTAAAAGAGAAAACGGACCTGGACGAATCCATCCGGGAGATCTCGTCTCAGGTGGATCGATGTAAGGAAATTGTGCATAAGCTGCTCAGCCTCGCCCGCGAAATGGAGCCTGTCATCCAATACGCGGATATCAATGACATAGTCCTGAGCATGGCGGATCTTGTGGCGCGCCAGGCAGGCCCCAAGAACATCGCGATAACCAGAGACCTGCAAAGCAATATGCCCATGGTCTACAGCGATCCGCCTCTCTTGAGGCAAGTGGTGCTCAATCTGCTCATAAATGCAATTCATGCAGTGAACCAGGACGGCAGCATAATCGTGACCACACGGTCAAGGGAAAACAGGGTGGAAATAACGGTCGCAGACAGTGGATGCGGGATTGCCCGGGAGAATTTGGGACGTGTCTTCACCCCTTTTTTTTCCACGAAACCGCAGGGAAAAGGAACCGGCCTGGGATTGGCCATCTGCCGGGGAATCATCGAGAGACTCGGCGGGCACATTTCCGTTGATAGCGAAGCAGGCAAATGGACTGTCTTCACCATTCATTTGCCTTTGAACGGATCGCGTGCAAAGGAGAATGGATAGACATGTCGGCGAAACCCAGAGTGTTAATCGTGGACGATGAGGAACGATTCAGACACACCATGTGCAAGTTGCTTACCGTCGAAGGCTTTGAAGCGTCCACGGCCGGTTCCGGGCCGCAAGGTCTGGAAGAATTGCGACAAAGGCCGTACGATGTTGTCATTCTGGATGTGCGGATGCCGGAAATGACGGGTGTCCAGGTGCTGGCCGAGATACGCAAAATAGATCCCCAGATAGAAGTCATCATCATGACCGGCTACGCGTCCGTTGATACTGCGAAAGAAATTATGAAGATCGGAGCGTACGATTACCTGCTGAAACCCTACGCAATTCATGAGCTGATCGAAAAGATCGAAGCCGCTTATGATCGAAAAGTGGCCAGACTGAAATTGACGGGCCGCGAACAAGATGCCGGTTCTCATTCAAAGAGCTGATACGCATTCGCCACAAGATTTATGAGATTCCAGGGCTGGGGGCTCTCCTGAACGAAGTCATGAGACGGCTCTGCGTCGTCCGCAGCGAAGGAGTGCCCCCAGCCTGTGCCCAGAATCGAGTTACCTGTAAAAAAGCGAATCCGTATGAAAGGGGGTTCGGGGAAACACGTTCCCCGAAGGGCTTCCCGGATTTCACTTCTTCGCATTGCCGCAGATATCATTGGATTTTGCACAACACTTCAGGATCGAGATTGTAATTGCCGGAGAGAAAGCTCTTGGCCAGAACCTCCACGCTGGACTCGCACTGCATGAGCATATCCATCTGCCGCGTGAATTGCAGGAGCCTGCCTAAGGTGTCCAGCTTGGCCTCAATCACCGGGCGCTCGTACTTATAGAAACGAGCGTCCACGCGATCTTCGCGAACTTCAACCTGGAAATCGAGTTCCTCGAAAATCATTCCTATGGCTCGCGCTCGTCTGTTTCGCCTCAGTTCGTCCGCAGCCCCACCCTTGAACGAAAACGTAATATAATTTTTGTGAATGGAATCGCTGCAGTAGGCATCGAGCACGCTATAATGGTACCCGATGCGCGAACTGAAGTTCACGTATTTGTCTGATATAATCGCATAGCTCCGGTCTCCGAATCGTTCCGCCATGTTGTTGGGAGTCAGCATTTGCTCCCTCATGACGGAAAAAAAACCGCCGAGATCTATGGCCCTTGGCCCTTGGGACCTGAGATCTTCGTGGAGCATTCCAGTCAGCAGCGCCTTGAACGGAACTGAGGTTACCTGGTCCACGCTCACCCAGTTGGAAAAAAAGGAAACCGGAGCCAGTCCTTCCCCGAGATCGATGATGTGCAGGTCGAGAGGTATCGGCGCCTGAAGTCGCAGTGCCCCTCCTCCTCCCGTATCGGAGAGCGCATCGCTTATTTGGAACATTTCCCTGTACGAAAGCTCGTGCACGAAACGCATGATGTCGTGAAGCGTCCGACAGTACTCCGGAGCGAAATTTGCCGCTTTGGGATTGACGAGGTGTAGAGGCACAATCAGATCCGCAACTCGCCTCAGCGTCTCGTACACGGGAGTGTTCTTCATGGCGGATTCTTTCGTCTTCTGCAGCGCCATCAATTCGGGAACTCGCCCCAGGTACACGCGGCCCGAATATGCGTCCACGGTGATTTCCCCTCCGGGCTCGATGTCTGTTGTAGCAGTCTTTGCATCCAGGATGGTGGGAACTCCGAATTCTCTTGCAAGAGAAGCCATGTGCCCCGTCACACTGCCTGCGTCGGTAACAATTGCAGCGGCCTTCTGCATGACGAGGACGAACTCCGGGGTAGAGTGCTTCGCAATGAGCACCGAGCCATTTGGGAAATTCACCAGATCCTCGTTCGAGCGCACGTGAAACGCGGGCCCTGAGCCTACGCCCGGAAAAGCCGTTGCGCAGCCCTGAACGATCAAGGGATATCCCTGAACGATGGGAAAACTTTTCAGTCCGGTTTTTTCAAGATCTTCCAGGTGTAGAGGTCGCGTCTGAAGCACGAGAAGGCGGCCGCGCGGATCGAGGGCCCATTCTATATCTTGCGGATACTCATAGTGTTTTTCCAGTTTCACTGCGTAATCCGCGAGGGTTCTTACCTGCTCGGCTTCCAGGCAGGCTTCGTTTTGCTTTTCGGATTCCACGGTTTGTTCGGAAAGTCCTCCGGCAGGATTTGCCGTCAGTTTGACCGGTTTTTGGCATATATGCATGTCGCCGATTTTCAGAGTTCCGTCCTTGGAGATCAGATAAGCATCGGGAGTGATGATTCCGTCCACTGCATAGGGACCAAGTCCCCACACGGCATTGACCAGCACGTTGTCATCGAGGATGTTGGAGGGATCGCGACTGTAGACAACTCCGCTGGCCACTGACTCCACCATCTCAATGCACGCCACGCTCATTGCGATGTCCTCGTCCCGCATGCCTTTGTTGAGCCTGTACGAGATGGCCCTGGGAGTATACAGACTTGCGACGACGAGCTTGTACGTCTCTATGATTCTGTCCTCGGAAACATTCAGGACGGAAAGGTATTGTCCCGCGTAGGACAATTCGCTGTCTTCTCCTATGGCGCTGCTGCGTAGCGCCACGCGAGGCCTGAAATTCTCCGGTGCGCCTTTTTTCCACAGGTTCACGCACATGGTCTCATATTGCGATAGAATTGCTTCCTCCAGTGCGTGAGGAACCCTAGCGCTTATAACCAGGCGCTGTATCTGCTCGCTCACTTCATTGACCGCTGCCGGATCGTTCGGATCCAGCTCCATTCTCATTCTGTTGATTTCGTCGACAAGTTCGTTTTGCTCCAGAAAAAAGTTGTATGCCCGAGTAGTAATGGCGAAGCCTTCCGGAACGGGGATGTGGGCCCTGTTGAGCAATTCTCCAAGGTTGGCGTTCTTGCCTCCCACCCAGTCAACCATGTCTTTGGTTATGCTGCTGTACGGCAGAACCCAATCCGATACGGGCAGCTCTTTTCTTTTGCCCAGTTCCTCTTTTATAGCGAGATTGATTTTTTCCAGGACCCCGAACAAGAGCGGGTACCGGTGGCCGGAGAGGTCATCCAGGCTCTTCACCATGCGGAGCGTGTGGAAAACCGCACGAGTTCCTTGGGAGCGCACGTACGACATCCCGAAGACTTCCTGTCCCCGCAGTTTTTCTTCGAAATCGGTGATAAGATTGAGCAGCTCCGTATTCGAAGCTAATAAATCCTTAAAGCATGTGTACTTGAATCTGAACAATCGAGATATCTTTTCACGCGCGGCGGCGCGATCCCCGTATTTCCACTTTTTTAACCGATTCAGAATGTTCGCAATCATTTGAGCCATAGCGATTTCCTGTGAGGGCATAGCCATGATATGAGACACCGGCCCGCGGAAAATGCAGCAATAACCGTACCCCCCTCGCGGGACGGCCACCCGGTCGCCGCCGCAGACTGAACAACCTGTCGTCCTCAACCCCTGCTCGCGCCTGCCCGACGATATGTCGATTTATATGACCGGTGGTCCAGCCATCTGCCTTTACACCTTGTAAAAAAATTCGACAGCGTGTCCCAGGTGCAACGAAGTGGGACACGCGTTTCGGTTTCCCCAATCGTACAGTTATTCGGAGGAAATGCCTAACCTGAGTACAGGTTATCTTATATCAGGTCGCACATGTTTGTCGGAGCAGATTGCTTCGCTTCCCTCGCAATGACACTGCTCGGGCCTGTCATTGCGAGGAGCGCAGCGACGAAGCAATCTCGATTGCTAAAGACAGATTCCTTCCCTGCCCTCTCAATGACAGCCTTTTCCAGACCGTAATTGAATGGAGGCCAGCTTCCACGGGATTTGGTTGACGTTTTGCCTGGAGACGATATAGTAGCTCAGATTTCACTAATCTGCTCTCCGAAAATCCTCTTCATTCGTATATGCCTGCGGAGGCCCTGAACATGGAATCCTGGTGGGGTTCGCTGACTGCGGTAAACAAGGGGTTTGCTCTCGCTGCACTGTTTTTCAGCACAGTATTCTTGTGGCAAATAGTCGGCATGCTGCTGGGCATCCACGGCGATTCGCATATCGCAACCGATCACGGGGATACAGGACCGGGACACGTGGGCCCTGCTCACACGGGCGGACAGTCCGGGGATGCTCACCCGAATGCCGGCATAACGTTTACTCTGGTCTCCGTAAGATCGGTTCTCGCGTTTGCGACTTTGTTTTGCTGGGCAGGAACCCTGTACCTCATGAGCGGAATTTCGCTTCTGGCAGCCCTGATCTACAGCTTCATCTGGGGAGCGGCTGCGTTGGTTCTCGTAGCCTTCGTCGTATTCAAGCTCGTCCAGTTGCAGGAGACGGGGAACGCGACGGTGTGGAGCGCCATTGGTGAAGAAGGTGTCGTGTACATGGATATTCCGGCACGCGGAACGGGAAAAATCCGGGTGATGGTACGCGGGGTCGTCAGTTACGTGAACGCTCGATCCTCAAGCGGAATGATGATTCCATCGCCAACCAAGGTCAAAGTCGTGGGGGTGCTGGATAACAACACCCTCGAGGTGGAAACAATGGAATAATACTCACGCGCCG
>Ga0187785_10000102_pt1 | contig 30547 bp, 30 predicted proteins | sample 0815_BV2_4_20_MG_FD_132466 | JGI IMG/M metagenome (GOLD analysis project Ga0187785, IMG submission 132466) | Tropical peat soil microbial communities from peatlands in Department of Meta, Colombia - 0815_BV2_4_20_MG | ecosystem: Environmental > Terrestrial > Soil > Wetlands > Peat | place...
CCAAGCCTAAGTCGATTGACATATACTGGTTGTAATCCAATTCTGCGTTGACCGGTTCATCATCGTACACATAGTTGATTTTGAAGGTCTTACCATCATGTACTGGTACTATCGATACCTCTTTCAGTGGTTTATCACAGATACGCTCTGGTATTTTGAATCTTAAACAGTTCTCCTTAATGTTGTTATACTTTTTGAACTGGTTAGATAGAGGTATCTGTATCGTCCCGTCTATTTTGATGTAACATTCCCTATTCGGGCATACCACCATTTTAGTCCAATGCTCTATTCGGGAATGTTATGATAAATAGGCCGTTCTTTCCCAGATAACCGGGCAAAATAACATTATCTTGATATTTTCCTTCCAATTTGAGCTTTAACAGGCGAAAGAACGCTTTCATAGCCTCATCAACGTTGTTTATGGTCTGTTGGGCTATGTCGGTGTTCAAGAGTTTATAGTTCTCGTTCTCTTTGCAAAGATGGTAGTTATCCTTGTACGGTATGTAGGTCTTGTTGAGGATGTACTGTTGCCTTATGTTATACAGGGCGACGTTATACATGTTCTTGGAATAGCGGCAGAGTTTGCTAACTAAGACGTACTGTTCTTTGTTTAATCTTAGGTAGTTACTCTGCGTCCTCAACATACCATTTCATAATCGATGGAATAAGCAGTGTTTATAGTACTGTGTGAGGGATTTAAGAGAGTGTAATTCCTCCCCAGCCTAAAGACCGGGGTCTCCTTACACCCCTTAACACCCGACGAGATGAAATAGCCGCTGATTATAAAGAAGATTAGAGCAATGATAAGTCCATGTACGGTGTTTAGGTGATAGTTTATGATCATTGCACCTGAAATTATACCCGCCATAATTGATATAATGCCGCTTAAAAGAAAGTATATTTTGGGTGTCCTTGACTCTCTCTGTCCACCCTCAAAGAGTCCTGACCAAACTGCTTGATCCATTGACCGTTAGGCAAAATATTTTAATTCTAAAAGGTGATTATTAGCATCGTAAAAGACCAAAATAAACAATAGGTAACTTGGAGATTAGACTATGGAGTTCCCATGCGACAAACCGGTACTGGTGACCTGTGGGCTGCCCTATGCCAATGGCGCCTGTCATATCGGCCACCTCAGAACGTATATACCAGCGGACATGTTCGTGAGGACTCTGAGGATGATGGGCCAGGACACGATTTTCGTTAGCGGCTCCGACGCTCACGGGACGCCGATCATCGTCAATGCCGAGGAGCAGAAGATCACTCCCAGGCAGCTGGTCGATAAATATCATGTACAGTTTGACGAGGTGTTTAAGAAGTTCGGGATCCATTTCGACCGGTATGGCAATACGGACGATCCTACTAACCATTACCGGACTAGGTCGATCGTCACGGACCTTCAGCAGAACGGGCATGTGTACCCTAAGACGATCAGCGTCGCCTACTGCCCGACCTGCGCACGTGGCCTCCCAGACAGGTATGTCGAGGGCGTTTGCCCGTACTGCAGCTCGATCGCTAGAGGCGACGAGTGTGATATGGGCTGCCAGCGGCACCTGGAGCCGGGGGAGGTTCTCGATCCGAAGTGTAAGGTCTGCGGTACGAAGGCGGAAATCCGGCAGCAGGAGCACTTCTTCTTCCGGCTCTCTGACTTTGGCGGCTTCCTGCAGGGATTTTTAAACGAGGTACATGCCACGCCGAACGCCGTTAACTATGCGATGGAGTGGGCGAAGGAGCTGAAGGACTGGTGCATCACCCGGAACTTAGAATGGGGCGTCAGATACCCGGGCCATGAGGACCTGGTCGTCTACGTATGGGTGGACGCGCCTATCGGCTACATCGCGTTCACAGAAGAATATGCAAATGCCGCCGGCAGGGATTGGCGATCGCTATGGAAGGGTGATAGCCGGATCATCCACTTCATCGGTGGAGATATCATATATCACCATTGTATATTCTGGCCAGCCATGCTTAAGGGGGCTAATTATACGCTGCCCTGGGGTATTGTGGCATCCGGCATGATCAAGGTGAACGACAAAAAGTTCTCCAAGAGCAGAGGATATATCGTATGGGTGGAGGACGACTACCTCGCCCACGGGTTCCACCCGGATTTATTGCGGTACTACATCCTCAGCTACACGTCCCACACTAAGGACATCAACTTCTCGTGGACCGAACTCCAGACGAAGGTTAACAAGGAGCTGGTGGGTAGCTACGGCAACTTCGTCAACCGGGTGCTTACCTTCGTCGACTCTAAGAGCGTCGACGTCCGTGGGGCCATCGATCCGGAGATCTCAGCGGCCATCGAGCTAGCTGTGAATACTCTGAAGACTGAGATCGGAAACTACGAGTTTAAGAAGATCTGCGACGCGTTAATCACACTGTCGGACGTAGGCAACGTCTATTTCCAGAGCCGTGAGCCGTGGAAGCTTATCAAGGAGGATCGGGCTGCCTGCGAGCATGTGCTGTACAACTGCATACAGATCGTGAAGGCGCTAGCCATCCTCTCCGTACCGGTCTTGCCGGCGAAGGCGGAAGAGGTCTGGGGCATGATCGGCTACGACCCGACGACGCTGGAGAAAGCCAGGATCGACGATGTGATGGTGCCCTACGAGAACCGGCCTCGGCCGAAGCCGACCATCCTCTTCGCCAAGCTGGAGGATAAAAAGATCGCTGAGATGGTAAAGATCCTGGACGAGCGGGTTCGGACGGCTGAAGCAAAATCTTCTGGCAGGAAGGAGCGGGAAGAGACTGAGCCGCAGCTACCTCCGATTACCATTGATGACTTCGCCAAGGTGCAGCTCAGGGTTGGTAAAGTGATAGCTAGCGAAAAAATCAAGGGGAGCAAAAAGCTTCTGAAGAACCTGGTCGATCTGGGCGAGGACAAGCCACGGCAGATCGTATCCGGCATAGCCGAGGTCTACGCTCCGGAGGAGATGATTGGTAAAACGATCATTGTCATCGCCAACTTGAAACCGACGAAGATCATGGGTGTTGAGTCGAATGGCATGGTCCTGGCGGCGGATTCGAACGGCGCCACACTTTTAACGGTAGAGAAGCCTTCTGAGCCCGGGACTAAGATCAGATGAAATCCCTTAAACGATTTTTTTGTAGAATACTGCGATTCTAAAAGTTTAAATGATATTACAAACATAAAATTGAGTAGTTTAGCCGTTCAGGAGATCGTATGGTATTACCAGAGTACTTCAAGTGCGTCGTCACTAACTGGGATTATATTTATGGGTTATGCAGAGCTGTATCGAGGGACGTCCGCAGGTCCGGATACAGTCCCGATGTCATCGTGGCCCTCGCCAGGGGCGGATGGTTTGCTGGCAGGGTGCTATGCGATTTCCTGAACCTTAACGACCTGACCAGCCTGAAGATTGAGCATTATACAGGAACGGCCAGCCCGGGTGAAGGACCTGTAGTGCGATACCTGTTCGACGGCGATTCGGTCAAAGGCAAAAACGTGCTGATCGTCGATGACATCACGGACACAGGCAAAAGTCTTATGGCCGCCAGGGATTACATCGCAGGGTATGGGCCAACGTCCATCAAAACCGCCACCCTGCAGCACCTTTGCTGCTCCGGGTTCAAACCGGATTACATTGGAGAGGTGCTGGAAGACTGGGCTTGGGTTGTTTTCCCCTGGAATTTCATGGAGGACATGTGCGACCTGACGGGACAGGTCATCAGTAAAGAAAAGCTGAGGACGTACACGATCAATGATATCAGATCGTGCTTGAAAAAATACCACCAGATCGAGCCGACATACTTTGAGATCAGCCAGCCCGGTCGCTTGGATGAGATCTTGGGCGAGATGGAATATCGAGGCAAGGTTCGCTCTCTCGGAGACAACCGATGGGAAAATTTGATGTGAGCGGGTAACTGATTTGAGTGAATGAGGCCGAGCCATGCCAACTGACATCGAAAAAACTGACACGACGCTCTATATCATCGAGCACCAGGATAAAACTGCCCGGATCAATTGTACTACGGGCAAAGTGGTAGTAAATTTGAAGCAGGACGTCAATAAGGATGTCCTGGCGCTCATTTTACTTTCGCTGTCCCGGGTGGATTCCACCATGGTCTATGAGTTCGAGACGCTTTGCCCCTACGCTGACATCAACAGCTACCGGAAGGACGACTACATCGTCATCTCTTACTCCAAGTCCGATGACGGGTATAAGACCATCTTCAACGTGCCGTTTTCTCGGAGAAAAGCGCTACGACGCCTTGCACTCACGATGATCGATCGGCTGAAGGACTCCGACGTTGACGTCTCGATCCTATGGGATGGTAACACATCCAAAATCAATCAACTCTACGAAGAGCTTGGCAGCAACATAGGATGGCGGCTTCAGATCATAGAGGCCAACAAGGAAACTTGAATTTCACGTGGTAAAATCGACAAATTGGCGCCATAGGTAATATTTGCCGTGTTCGAGCACCTTCAACCGTTTTGCTGCTAACGGTGCAGCCACTGATAGCGACGATAATAACGATGACTATGCCGATGGTCATTAATTAATTAATTAATTAACTGTTTTGTATGCGCATACCGTAATCATACAAGTTAGCATATAAACGGCTCTTATTTTTCCTGGACATTTATGATCAAACTATGATGTCTAAAAACGGTCCTGGTCCTGATCTTTTGATTGTAATAAGAATTTATTTGGCAAGCACCATTGGCGCAAAACTTTATTAAGTAGTTAATCAAATATGTGACACAACCACCTACACCAGTTAGGAGTCGTATAATGCCTGAAATGGACGTGAAATCCCCCCATATCGAAGCGGTCTTAGAAGCAAACACTAACCAGGTTGTATCCGACACGATGCTCGCCATCGCCGATCATCTCGTTGATGTAGCGGAAAACATCGATCAGTCGAGCCTCGAGGAGTTTGCCCGGACTCTAAACTCTGCCAATCGCATTTTTGTGATGGGCGCAGGCCGCAGCGGCCTGGTGGCTAAATCCTTCGCAATGCGCCTGATGCATATCGGATTTCAGGTGTATGTGGTGGGCGAGATTGTCACCCCAGCGGTCTCGACAGGGGATGTTGTAGTAGCGATCTCAGGCTCTGGTAACACCCGTACCATCTCGGAGTTCGGGGAGATCTGCAAAAAGCTGAATGTCAGGCTGGTGACAGTCACCTCAAATAGCAACTCTGTGCTCGGTCGAATGTCCGACCTGATCATCTTGATCGATGTTAAGCAGCGGCCCCAGCAGAGTAAAGAATACATGGAACGACAGCTGCGGGGCAACCACAAGTCCATGACTCCGATGGGCACGCTGTTCGAGCTTACTACGGCGGTATTCCTCGATGCGTTCATCGCCAAAATGATGGTACTCCGTGGCGTAAACGAATCTGACCTGAAGCAGAGGCACACCGTCCTGGAATGATAGCAAATAGCCAGTACAACCGGTTTGCACCGGCTGCAAACTATCAACCATGAACAGGAGATCCCCCTTTTAGGGCAGGGCAGTTCACAATACCAGATCCAATTCTATAGGCAGTCAGCTATTTATTCCCTGGCGATGAACGTTACCCATGCACTGGTATCGACCGGCGCTCATACTCGAATTGCTTTTTATCGCGGCAATAGCGCTAGTTTCCTGTCCGGCTACAACAGCATCGGACAACATACCCGTGTCAAACATGACCATCACATTCAGCGAGATCGGCGCAGTGCATTTTAAGATCGTGCAGACGGTAGCGAGCAGCCGTGACGGGGCAACTACATTTCACTTCGAGCTACAAAAGCAATATCGGCCGGAGAATGTGTCAATCTACGATTACGAGACCGGAAAGCCGCTCAAATACCAGATGAAAGATCTGGAAAGCGTGGCGGCCTATGATGTCAGTTTCGATAGGCCGTATTTCAACGGCTATACGTTCGTAGTTGAGTACGATAATCATAACCATATCATCGACGAGGGCGGCGGAACGTATAGTTTCGGCATGAGGCCGGGCGTGGATATCAATAAGGTGGAACGAATATACACCGTGATTCTACCACCCCAAAATTTCACGTATATCGGCTACAATACCGCGCTAGACAGGCCGATCTCGGTCGATACGGTAGACGGCAGCACAGTGATCGTTTTCCATAACATAACCAGTGCGCCGGCCGATTATGCCTGGGAGATCAAGTTCCGGGCTATAGGGATTAAGAATGAGTTGGAAAAAGCTAACACCGGCCCCGGAGTATCGCTGGACGGAGGGATGACGTTGATCGTCTCCCTCGTATCGCTGGCTGTCTGCATCCGGTTTAAAAAGAGATAGCAGACATTGCATTTTTCAATGCTATTCGTTTGCTCATTCGTTGTTCGATCGTCAGCCGAGTATCCGGTAATAGACGGTTTCATCCCAGTCGTAGACTTCCTGTAGCCGCACGACCATCTCAGCGGCAAGCTCACGTGCATTCATGTACCGAAATTTTCCCTCCAAGTCGTCTAGAAACTCGTGGGTCCAGTTTCCGGTCATCCGAAACTCGATCTCGCACATTTTGGCCAAGATCTCCTTTTTCGTCATGTCGACGCAGCCGGTAGGATAGCATACCTCCGCCACTTCTTCCAAGTTCTCTATGCCCTTAATTTCGTTATCGAGCAGGTGCTCGTAATCGATCCTCATTTAGCTCACTTCCCAAAACCGTTTTCCGCCGAGTCTTCGATTTCCCAGCCCAGTTTTTCCGTGATGATCCAGTAGGCCATTTCCGGAGGGATCGCGCCCAGCTCTGTACAGATCATATCAATATAGCGATGGGGCGTGATATCAAATGCGGGATTTGCCACTTTCAAATTCGGCCACTTTTTCTGCATATCCAAGCTCAGCACTTCGGCCGGATCCCGCTCCTCGATTTCGACCATCTCGCCAAGCAGGGTTCTGGGACTGAACTTATATGTCTCGGCTGCTACGATAAATGGCACCCGCGCTTCCTGGGCCGCCAGCGACAGCTGGGAGGTGCCGACCTTATTGATCAGATTGCCATTGACCGTAATCGCATCCGCACCTACCACGACCGCGTCGACTTTTTTCATGAAGTACCTCACAGCAGAGTCTAGGATCAGTGTGGTCGGTATGCCCGCTTTTTGCATGATATCGACCGTGACATAGCCCTGCATCCGGGGACGGGTCTCGGTGGCGATCACACTGATCTTTTTACCATGGCTGAATGCGGTTTGGATAATACTTGCCGCCGCCGAAGAGTTGCAGTGAGTCATTATAGTGTCACCAGATCTTAAGCGACGCGCACCGATCTCTCCGATCTTCTTGACCGAGTTTTCCGAACTGACGATAAAAGTATCAGCGTTGGCTACGATCTGGCCGCGTGCTTCGCTCACCGAGGCCGCTTTATACCTCATCACGATCCGAAGCGCGTTCGGAAGCGATACAGCAGTCGGCCTGGTCGCATACAGCGTGTTATAAGCTGCTTTCATCCGGGCGTTGAACTCATCCAGGCTATCGGTCTCGATGGTTTTTGCCTCCTCTTTCAGCGCAAGAGCGGCCGCCCTCGCGATCCTGCCTGCACCACGGATCTCCATGTTTTTAATTTTATCAGCGGTTTCCTGTAATACGGTCATGTCTCATAGCCCTCGTGGAATTGCATCGGGTTTAGCGAAAATTAGATTGATATGAATAGCTATAGACTTTTTCATCAGATCGCTATGTTGAATATTGTTGTGGCGAACTATAGGTTGTTTCGAGGTCCTAGGGGCTACTATCGCTGCGCCGTGTTTGAAACCAGAGAAAAACGTTTATACACAGCGCCCCTACACACCGTATGCTAGCCGGGCTGTTGTCATTGCTATAGCCCGATGGATGGATAATAGATAGGATTGTGACCGGGATGGATGAAATAGTAACAATCGATGGCATTAAAGTTCGCTACGACGTGGAAGGGACCGGCGACCCAATTCTGCTTATCCATGGCCCCGGGGTCGGGCGAAGCATCTGGAAACAGTTTATAAGCGAAGCCTCCGGGATGTTTAAGGTGTATGCGATCGACCTACCTGGGTTTGGCAACTCTGATGCCCCCAAGGACTTGCCCTACAGCATCGGGTTCTATGTGGATTTCTTGCTCAAGTTCATGAACGAGCTCGGTATCAGTAAGGCCAATGTTACCGGCTCTTCTATGGGGGGCATGATAGTTGCAGACATGGCATCGATATACCCCCATAGGGTGACTAAGATCGCGTTGATAGCCCCTGCAGGGCTGTCGCCCATGCGCAGTAAATTTTCCAGCATATCGAGGAGGAAGCTCAGGGGCGTTTCGTTCTGGCTCATGTCCATAAACAGAGGGCTGTTTCGAAAGTTCTACGAGGACTTCTTCTACGATAGAAAAAAGATCCCGGAGGGACTGGTAAACGAGGCATGGGGTCGGATGAAAGACCCCGGATACCGCAAGGCACTGATGAAAAATTCTCTGCTAATGGCGGCCAGAGACGATCAGTTCGAGGAATCGCTCAGCTCGATCAAGAGCAGGACGCTGATTATGTGGGGAGCCGAAGACCGGATAGTCCCTGTAGCCGACGCGGACCGTTTTTCATCTTCAATTAAGAGATCGGAGGTAAAAATACTGGAGAATTGCGGGCATATGGTACTGGCAGATCAGGGCGAACTATGTACTAAATCTGTGCTCACGTTCTTCGGGCAAGTTGATCTGTACTACGCAAACGAGGAAGTTCTGTCGACAGGCTGACTAATTAAGATATAGGGGCCGTGTGGAGAGAAAGTCCGCTCCTTTAGAGGTGGATATGTCAGTAGCAGTAGATGGTAATACGGATCGATGTCAATTGACCAAAAAGTACTTTTTTTTACATGCTTATTCTTTGAAGTATTGTTTGGTGTTGATTTGTGACGGATCTCTTTGATATCTCGGTCGGATATGTCAGGTTCAGAAACCCCGTAGCAGTGGCTTCGATGGCTGGCATTACTGACAGTGCCCTATTTGAGCGATGTACGGACGCAGGGCTTTATGTTTTAGGCGGCTACAGCCTCGATGCAACAACAATGAAAGCCTCGGAAGCGCTTACGTCAAGGGGCAGAAAGGAGTTTATAACTGATCGCCCCCTCGAGCTGATAGAGTCTGAGCTGAAAAAGGTCTCGGAAAAGGGGGTCGCTATCGGTGTCAACGTCAGATCGACGGACACGGCACCAATAGTACAGGCGGCAGAACTGGCCCGGAGATATGGGGCGATCCTGGAGCTGAACGCCCACTGCAGACAGGAAGAAATGGCTGCGATAGGGGTCGGCGAGGTCATGCTGAAGAACAGGGTGGCTCTGGCCAGGATGATCTCGGAGATCAAAAAGACCAAGGCGGTTCTCTCGCTAAAGATGAGGGCAGGCATCGTCGATGAGGTGCCTTTGCTGAGGCTGCTGGAAAAAGCGGGGCTTGACATCGTTCATATCGACACAATGGGCATCAAAGGGTCGGGCGTCAATTGCATAAAACGGATCAGGGACGGCACGAGCCTGTTTATCATCGGCAATAACTCGATCAGGAGCTATGAGACGGCTCAGTCGGCGTATTCCGCCGGGTGCGATATGATCTCGCTGGCCAGACCGGTGATGGATGATCCCAGCATCATTAAAAGCCTGGTCGCCTATACCGAGGGCCAGCAACGTATGTCTGGCTGGTATAATGCACCGTCTCATATATGCCGAGGTGGCGACCTCAGGGGCCTCACGTGGTGCTGCCCTCCCGTAAAGGACTGTCCGGTGCATATGGCTTTACGACGGGCCAATATGTCGCCTGAGACCTTCGCCAAGCTAAAGCTGAGCTTCGGCAAAGGTACCGGGCTGGAAAATGGAAACACGACATGTTTCGGAAGCCTGGTGTGGTGCTGCAAGTTTAACAAGCCATGCTACCTTCGGGAGGGGTCTATGGAGGAGAAATCTTTGGCGATGAAAGAATACGTCCACCTGAAGAAGCGGTTGGCAGAAGAGATCATCAAAAACATTGATAAGGACCGGGTTGTCTCGTAGCATGGAGCGGATACCGAAACCATCATATCTGGCCAGATGCGCGGTGCTGGCCATGGCGCTCGAGGTCTCGGGCACCCCCAAGCCGGGCAATATTGACCGGGATCATGACTATCCAGATACGAAGTATGAAGATTTCCTGGCGGCGGCCATTGGTGTATACCCTATCCTTGAACGCGCTTGCCGTGAGGGGGGGATCGGTGAGCTGATCCTTGACTCGTCTGAGGAAAGTGTGATGTGGCAGTCAGGAGGTAACACCCATTTCGGCGCATTCATCCTGCTTTTTCCGCTTATCAAAGCTGCATCGGTCAATCCGCACGGTATACAGGATGCCGCGATCAGTATCACTAGGGAGACGACGATCGAGGATGCAGTGGACTTTTACAGGGCTTTCAGCAAAGTCCAGGTTAAAATGAAGGGTTCGGACGATTTGGACGCTAGCGACGAGAGATCCATCGACGAAATCCGACGACGTGGGCTCACGCTGTTCGATATCATGGAAATCTCGGCCAAAAATGACATGGTGGCCCGGGAGTGGGTTAACGGTTTCACCAGGTCGTTCCAGTCAGCTGATATGATCGCGGAGAGGCGCATATCAGGAACGCTTAACGATGCTATCGTGCTGACTTACCTGGAACTACTGGCGAACGAGCCGGACACATTTGTGGTAAAAAAGTATGACCTGGAGAAGGCCCTCTATGTTCAGGGGCTGGCTATAGACGTGCTGGAACGACGTATGACGCTAAACGAGCTTTCGCGTCGCCTCTACAGTGAAAAGATCAATCCAGGCTCCAGCGCTGACATAATGATTGCAGGCATATTCATAGCCCTATCACGGGGCATGAGAGTGTGAGCAATACATGTCGCTGGACGAGATATTCCAGGAAGGTATAACTGAGACCGTCATTACGACACAATCATCCGAAGGCACGCCGAACGCAGCACCGATGGGCGTTGTGAGGCGTGGTGACTCATTGCTGATACGCATGTACCCTAACTCCAGAACCTACCGGAATATCGCTGATAACGGACGCCTTGTTGCCTGTATTATGACGGATCCTATGATCTTTGTAGTATCGGCATTCCATGATCTAGAGGAGGGTTTCTTTATCCCGCAGACCGATGATAGCGGACCGCCGTTGCTAAAGGATGCCTGCGCATGGGTCAGCTGTGAAGCCATCATCGAAGGCACCGTTCGACTTCGTCCGATCAAGTACAAGATATTGCGGAAGACAGTGCCTCGATTCAGCCGTGGGTTCGCGTCGGTTATTGACGCCACCATCACCGGCACAAGACTCAAGTTACTGGGCGACGAAGGACGAAAGCGCATTCATGACGATGCAGTAATAGTTAAAAAATGCGGGACATCAAGGGACATCGAAGCGATGGCTAAGCTGCAGGAGATATTGAACCTGTGATATGAGAAAGTTATAGCACCCAAACAAGTCTGGCGCTGGACGGTATACCATACCGTGGAGCACCAAAACAAATTAAGCACATGAATTGCTCGAATCAATCAAGGGGTCCGCGACAAACATGAACTAATCAAACCACTGGTTAGACTCGAAAGCCCACAAGATCCAGTTATTATAGTCACTTTTGAATGGTTTTGTATCGTATTGTAGAGTCGCCAAGAAATATGAGGAATCTTCAACCCATGAGCTCAGGCAGGACTGTTAATGAGCTTATATGAATGGGACTATGTAGAGAAGCCCCGGTTGCTTTAAATAGGGTGAATCTGACCCCTTGAGGATACAGTTATTTGACATTTAACGCTCTATATATAGAAGGTTACGATGCCTTTGAGCGTCATTTGCTCGCAAGGCTGTGAGTGGTTGTTGTAGATGGGGACGGTTCTTGGCCTCAACCTGACGGAGTATTACGCTTATATCACCAAAAATTGGTGACAAGTGTTTTCCCCTGTAAAGTAGGAAGACATAAACCCTTTATGGCGTGGTAGTCTACTGCATACGGCCGCTGGAGATGATCCGGACGACCCCTGCCAGTAGGCCCAGCAGGAAACCAAGCCCTGTGAGCAGCCATCGGGTTTGACCGGTTATATCTATACCTGTAAGGATATGGATGCCATTTGTAAGCGCTAAATCGAAGTTTGGAAAAAACTCGATAATCCATCCGATGATATATCCGGCGATGGCGCCAAAAACGGCCTTTAGTATAGCTCCGACGACCATAAAAATACCTGCATAACCTAAACTTTTACCTGTTAAAATATAAAAGTTCCTGTTCACTTGAGCTTATTTTTGATCTTTTTGATCTTATCGATATACTGCGTCGTTTCTTTGCGTTTCTTCTCCTCCAGGATGTTCAGGATGTTGTCCATGGTTCCTGTCAGCCTGTAGTGCATAATGTCTCGCTCTTCATCCTTCCCGATCTTCTTGGATCCGGTAACGATGCGGTCTTCCCGCAGACGTTTGAGGATAATGCTTACCGTCGACGACTTGATGCCGGTAACCACCTCAATCTGTCTGCTGGTACATTCTTCGTGTAATACCAGGCAAATAATAATTTTAGCCATGGATCTGCTGAGACCGAAATTTTCCAGCAGTGTTACATATTCTTCGTCTTTTTCATCTAGTACCGAAATTTCTGCATATTTCATTATGATACCTTGCACTGAGCTTGAAATAAATGCAAATTTTCACATATCATTAATAGCTTATATTTCTTTGCTTTAACACTAAAATATCAAAAATAAAAATATTTATCTGTGTAAATTTTATATGGATAAGACTAAATGAAAATTCTATACCATATGATGGTACAATTAGAAAATTATTTTTAATATCAGGCATGGATGGGGCTCAAGTACCATTCAAATTATAATATATTCAAGTTATGCCAGAATGGTATAAATACCTCTAATAGCATCATTTTTACCTTTCGGAACGTTAGTTAGTTAATGATCGAGGGGACTCCAATGTTAAGTCTAGGGATAAATCGCTCTATCGTGCATCACTCCTTCAGAAATCAATAAATATTTTAATTTATTAATACCAGAGCGCCACCGGAAACCTGATAGGTATATTCACAGGATTTTACAGGAAGGTTTAAACCTACAACTTCAAAAGCCTCCTCGCCATATTATGTTTCGAAGCGCGGAGGTCATAACTGACGACGTTGCCGATTATAATAAAATCAACGGGTGGCTCCCATGTTTACGCGGAGCGCTAGTTGATAATGTGGATTACACTTGCGACTGGCATGACGACCTCGTCAGGTTCGACTGCCTACATGAAGAATTCCGTGAAAAGACGAAGAGCAAGAGAAAACCGGTTTAGTTTTAGAGAATGGGGCGGGGAAGATACAACCCCTACCGTTTCCATTTTTGTGTATAGGCCTCCTCTAATCGACCGAACATCCGAAGAGGTTTCCCATGGACTTTGACCCATAACGATCAATATATAATACAATAGTTTTAATATAATGGGTCATAATATGATCGCTTAATTATCAAACGTTTACTATTAGAGGTACGAATGTGATGAGGGTAAAGGTACAAATAGCTTTTATCATTATCCTGGCTTTTGCATTATCCGTGATTCCTGCAGCCCGTGCTTCTATCACCGATTACTCATACGTTAAACAGCACTCTATTACCGGTAGTTCGGACGGGCCTCTGACCGACTATTCGTTGAAATTTATCGTACATCGCGGTAGCGGCAATGATAATGGCCAGGACGTATACCTGAACGAAAGTTCTGTGAGCTGGCCAAATGACATTCGATTTGCCGATCAGAACAAAAATCCTCTGGGCAACTGGATCGAGTCGAGCAACGATAGCGAAGCTATCGTATGGGTCAGGATGGACGATATCCCTGTATCCGGAACGACAGTTTACTTATATTACGGCAAAGCAGGGGATCCAGGCTCCAGCAGCATCGATGATGCGATGTTGTGGGGCGATGATTTTTCCGGTCGATCACCTGAAATTGATAAGTGGCAGACTGGCGTCGATTATTACGTGGGCAATGGCCTGATCAGCATTGGGGGAATGGAGCCCCGACCGCACTATATCGTCTCGACGCAATCGTTCTCAGCTCCTTATATCCTCGAGTATCGTGGCGCAGTGACAGAGGAAGGCACAAATATGCAGCTTGCCGTGGGCTTTCACGGAAGCGACTACGGCTACATCGGTGAGGAAAGCTATGGGTATGTCGCTAACGATTTAGATGCCCACAACTTTGGAGGAGATGTGCTGGCAAAATATAATGGCACCTGGATCAATTTCCAGAATCCTGTTTATATTCACAAGACGAACACTTATTATCGAGGTGAAGTTGTCACCCGGGCAGACGGGATCAAAGCTTATCTGTACGACGATAAAGGAACTTTACTACGAAATACTTCTACCGATGATGTTTCTAGGATGGACGGCTACATTAATCTCCAATCGTACGGCTCAAATACGATGAGTGTCTGGGATTATGTATTCATCAGAAAATATACGCAGGACGAGCCGGTTCACGGTAACTGGAGTAATGAGGCCATATTGAATAATTCCGTAACTATTCGTCCAGCGGTAACATCAGGTTCATCTCCATCGCCAGTGGAGCAGGGCAAAGAACCTTCAAGTCGTGCAGGATCGCCTTTTAGAGGGTTTGATATAACAACGATGATCTGTGTTGCAGGATTGATTTTAATTGTGCTTGTCGCGTTGATCCTCGCTGCAGTTTTAATCTTGATGATCATTAAAACGGTTATGAAAAGGTGAGGTCTAAGATTTTTTGGGCGTGTCTCAATCTTTGCTGTAAAATTGTAGGTCAACCCAGGAGCGTTGGAGAGGCCAACTGGAATTTTTACAGCAAAAATTGGGACACGCCCGATTTTTTGAACTTTTCCAGCACATAGGGTAAACTCCTCTTTCCAGGCCGGCGTCCGTGTCGGCCTCTCGACGATGAACTCCGGCGTGCTTCTCGTCAGATAGTTATACCGCGGATTTCGGTCCGCGATGAGGTTCGCGTTCGAGTCTTTTGGCTCGACGCCATCGATCTTGATCGGGCACATCGATCTTGATCGGCATGCGGTATTTCTCATGATCTGCTTGGCTAGGTGGCTGATGAATACGGCGATGTTTATATCGTTTTCATACAGCGTCTCCGTGATGCTGGCGATGATCCTCGTCGAGGGGGGCTCCGTTAGGCTCGATCGATTCCATCTCGTCAACCAAGACAATTTTGTGCTATCATTGATGACCCTATCAAAGTTCCTGATCGTGGTCTCGAGGGCCCTTGCGGTGGGGGTGCCTTTGGACTTGCTGAAGTATAGGAGATGGTTTGCCATTCCGACATCTGCCGAATCAGCAGGGGCCGGGAAGCCCGTGTTGGACAGTACGATTGTTTGGGCGATTATGTCCGGCATCGTGGTCTTGCCGCCCTAGTTCACGACGCTCAGCATTATTCCCAACTAAGGCGGATTAGCGAGGAAGCTGTTAATAGTCCATTGCCGTCCCGTGCAGTCGGTTGGTTGTGATAGGCCAGCTGACTGCAATGACAGTCACTACGCTAGCTAATATGAGATTTTAATAATGACCTTCTACCGCGGCTAAAGTCTGTGGGGTTTCGCTGTCCCTGCACCCTACTGATCTTAAAATGTGTCAGCGGTCACAATGGGTTGCCCGCTGTCCCATATTTTTTTGTTTTCGCTGTATGTGGGTGTGGCCGGGTTTTCCGGGTGTTGGTATGGTTTCCGAAAAATTTAATATAGTATGGTGTCAAATAATCGCTGTACAAGGACAAACCAGAATGTGGAAAATAATACTAAAAAATCGTTGGAATCATTTGAATCGATTTCATTTTCCTCTATATGCATTCTGGTAAATGCCGATATGGGCATTGGATATACTACGGAAAGTAGCCGGAGATTCTGCATAAGCAGGATATCTGGTAGAGGTCTTGTCAGCAGACCGGGAGAATGCGGCTCGGTTGGAAACAATAGAGCAAATTCCTCCTAAATCAAATTGTCAAGGCTGAGATAGTGACAAGCCCCATCCTTTAGGGTGTGGTGGTTGACACTATCCTAAATCTACCGCTGATATGGAATGACTATGGCCAGAGAATTTTTACTGGGGAACGAGGCGATCGCTAGGGGCCTGCTGGAGGCTGGGCTGGATGTGGCAACGGGCTACCCGGGCACGCCATCATCTGAGATACTTGCTGGGCTTGTTCAATACGATGTTGAATCGCGTAAATTTCATATCGAATGGTCGGTGAACGAAAAAGTGGCGCTGGAAGTGGCGATCGGGGCATCTTGGGCGGGGGCTAGGTCCGTTTGTACCATGAAACATGTAGGCCTCAATGTGGCGGCCGATCCGTTCATGACGCTTTCTCACACTGGCGTAGTTGGCGGCCTGATCTTGGTGTCTGCTGACGATCCTTACTGTCATTCATCGCAAAACGAGCAGGATTCCCGAATGTATGCAAAATTTGCAAAAGTGCCCTGCTTCGATCCACAATCTCCGGAAGAAGCAAAAGCCATGATCAAATACGCATTCGAATTCTCCGAGAGACATGGAACCCCCGTTATACTCCGTCCGACCACCAGGATCTCTCATGGTAAGTCCGATGTAACGATCGGGAATCTGTCTGGTATCAGCAGGGAGAAAAAATTCGTCAAAAATACCGAACGGTTTGTCGTCCTGCCGCGCTACACTAGGTCGCTTCTGAAGAAGCTTAATGAGCGACAGGAACGAATGGCAAGAGAGCTTGCCGACTCGCCGTGGAACCGGTTATCGCTTAAGGCCGGTGCAAAGATTGGCATCATCGCCTCCGGCGTGGCCAGCATCTACGCCGAGGAAGTGTTATCTGCCGTCGATGAGCCGGTATCTCTCCTTAAGATCGGTGCCTATCCGATTGACCCCGCCTTGATCATCCAGTTCGTTGCAGGGGTGGAAAAGGTCTTGGTCCTCGAAGAGTTGATGCCGGTGGTGGAAGAGCAAGTTCGGATATACGCGAAGAACGTGCTGGGCAAGCTGACCGGGGAAGTGCCTAAAGAGGGAGAGTTTGACCTGCTGCTCGTGCGCTGTATTGTCCATAACGCCCTGGGCGTCCAGGTAAAAATGCCCACGCCTCCCGAAATCTGCGTGGAGCTGCCTCAGCGTCCTCCCGCAATGTGCCCGGGTTGCGCCCACAGATCGACCTTCTACGCCCTCAAAAGCGTCTTTAAAGACGATGCCATCTATGCCAGCGACATCGGTTGTTACACGCTTGGCACTCAGCTGAATGCGGTCGATACCTGCTTGTGTATGGGCGCGAGCATCACTATAGGGTCGGGCCTGAGCATATCAGGCATCAGAAACCGGGTTGCCTGTACTATAGGTGACTCCACGTTTCTGCACACCGGAATACAGGGCCTGATAAACGCCGTGTACAATAAGGCGAATATTACTGTAGTTATTCTGGACAACCGTACCACGGCGATGACTGGGCACCAGCCGCACCCGGGCATTGGACGTACGATCACCGGCGAGCCTTCGGAAGAGATCTCGCTGGAGGCGATCGTTAAAGCTTGCGGGGTTAAATATCTGCAGACGGTCGACCCCTACGATCTCGAGACCACGAAGTCAGCGTTTAGAAAAGCCTACGAGACGGATGGAGTCAAAGTAGTGATAGCAAGACAGCCGTGTGTGATTACCGCGAAGAAGATGGGCATCAAGCGAAAACGGTATGAAGTGATCCCGGAATTATGTGAGGGCTGTCGAAGATGCGTGAAATATGGTTGTCCGGCTATGGGATACTGCGAAGGCAAGGCGTTCTCGAACGAAATGTGCGTAGGCTGCGGCGTCTGTGCTAAACTCTGTCAGTTCGGAGCCATCAAGGTGAGGGGTGATTAGCATGGCAGTAGCGGTATCCTTCGACATTGTGATCGTAGGCGTGGGTGGCCAGGGTGCCATCCTTGCATCGGATATCGTCGGCAAGGCTGCTGTGACCGAAGGCCTGCCTGTGACCGCCTCGGAGACTCATGGCATGGCACAGCGCGGAGGTGCCGTGGAAAATCATGTGCGGATAGGCTGCAGGTATGGCAGTATGATACCTGCCGGTGGCGCCGATTGCCTGATGAGTATGGAGCCGTTGGAGGCGTTGAGGTTCGCGAAGTACCTCAAGCCCGACGGCGTCGTTGTGATCAATACTGAAAAAATAGTGCCCGTATCTGTATATTCGCATAAAACCCCGTATCCAGAACTGGACCAGATCGTGGAGATCATGGAGAATGTTTGTGTGAATGTCAAAATAGCGGACTATACCGGGCTGGCTAAAAAAGCCGGTTCTGCACAGGCACTCAATGTAGCCATGATCGGGGCGGTGTCACGGTATATGCCGCTGAAAACTGAGACGCTCAAAGATGTGATCGCAAAGTCAGTCCCGCCAAAGACCGTGGCAGTCAACCTCAAGGCGTTCGACTTGGGAAGAGATGCTTGAACAGCACCGGTTTCGTAAAGCCTATGGTGGTCACTTTTTCCTGCGATATACACCCCATCATAGACCGTCGCCTCCGATGATGGCAGGTATCGTTAAATTTTCCCCCAAGGGCGCGCGATGGCCGAAGCGGCGCCAGGTATGTAAATAGTGCGTCCTCTGATGCATCTATTCCCAGCGCTAAATTATTAGAGGCATTAGGGCAATTCGTGTCCCTCTAAAAAAGTGTTTTGTGTTTTCGTGCTATCCCATGGGAACTCTCGGCTGTTGGCGGATCATGAATGATCACAGGTACAATAGTCACGGTGGACATGGGAGCAGGACACGAAGATGGGGGGTCTCTTCGTGTTCTCAGTCAGGCTCGGTTCTTCAAGTTCTGATGTTATCTGCTCAGTGGCTTATGCCAGACGTTCATGCTTTCGAACGAACCGCATATGTTGGTGTTATTCAACAGCGTGCCACCGTAAAAGTATCCGGCCTGTGAAAAGACGCCGTTGATCGGATAGGAGATGGCTCTTGCAATGGTGTATGAGATCTTCATACCCTCTTTTATCATGTCCTCTTCCATTTTGCGCAGAAGATATCCGGATAATCTTTTGCCTCGATAGTCGGGGTGCGTGGCAAAGTCGGTCATTTCTACGTTTTCCATTTCCATATCCATTTCAGCGGATGAGGCGGCGACTATGTCGTCTTTGCATCGGATATAGAAGTATTTCACGTTGTCCTCCTGCATGGCCTTTTTCAGGTAAGCTTCATCGAAGATGGGAAATGGGTATGTGTCGAATACCATTTTATACAAACTTGAGAGTTCTCCGGCGTCGTCTTTCGTCGCGACGTGGAAGGATAAGCCCGGCTGCAGCTTTGAGGGCTTATGTAGGCCTGCTTTGACCATCGCTTTTAACAGTACGTTCTGGATCTGGTGATTTCTGGGCTCTTTTCTCCGGTTATCCTGAAGGTACCGTGCCAGAAAGTACCCGTCTTCTTTCCCATAGAAAAAACGAGGGACGAATGCCTCTATTAGATAACCTTTCCGTAGGAACTCGGTAAGGCCGGTGTCGGGCGCTTTGATAAATATTTTCGAGTATCCGTTCTCCGTGGCGATCTCCTTAAGTCTGTCGATGATCCATGGTATATCTTTCTTTGCCAGTTTCATGACATATATACGGTCGTTGTATCGGCCCTGCTGTACTACCGTGTCCCCGATGGTGGTGATCGCGTCAGGCATCGTATTTTCTCCCGTTGGGTACGATGGTTTTGGGTATGATGGAGATCGTGTTATCTATATCAGATAGCAGGCCTGCAATGCCGGTGGTACTGGCTTCGGATGGGTGGTTGAACTCGTGGTCCAGCTTACAATCGCCACAATTGCCTTCGCATTTCTCGGCTTTGTACGAATCCGGCTCAGTGTATGTGGTGATCAGGCCCTGGTAATTCCTGAGGATCACCTTATTGGTAGTGCAGGAGATAAGGTAATTAGGCATCAGGGGAATTTTACCTCCGCCGCCTGGCGCATCGACTACGTATGTGGGAACCGCAAAGCCTGTAGTGTGTCCTATGAGATTTTCCATGATCTCGATTCCCTTCGATACGGATGTGCGGAAATGCGCCAGCCCTTCTGATAGATCGCACTGGAATAGGTAGTATGGACGGACCCGATTCTGGACCAGCTTTTGCACCAGTCGTTTCATGATCCTCGGGCAGTCGTTGACACCGGCGAGGAGCACGGATTGGTTGCCCAGCGGTATACCTGCATCGGCTAGTTTTCTCAGTGCTTCTGTTGATTGTGGGGTGATCTCTTTTGGATGGTTAAAGTGTGTATTGATCCATATAGGATGGTGTTTCTTTAGAATTGCTGCCAGGTTCTCTGTGATCCTGTATGGTAAAACCACTGGTACGCGGGTTCCGATGCGGATGACTTCCACATGTGATATATTCCGCAACTGGGTCAGTATCCAGTCGATGTATTCATCCGGGAGCATCAAGGGGTCTCCGCCGGATAATAGTACGTCCCGTACCTGTGTGTTTTTTCGGATATATTCCAAGCCTTCCTCGATCCGGTTTCTGTCCGGAATATTATCAACGTTGCCGACCTTTCTCTTCCTCGTGCAGTGTCGACAGTACATAGCGCACACGTTACTGATCAGGAACAGTACCCTGTCCGGATACCTATGAGTGATTCCCTCAACTGGACTGTCCCTTTCCTCTGCGAGCGGATCTTCCATGTCGCAGTTCTCTATGATCAACTCAGAAGGCGAAGGGAAACATTGCTTGAAGACCGGATCATTTTTTACGTCATTTGGATTGATGAGCGAGAGGTAGTATGGCGTGATGCTCATCGGAAATTTTTCGATCGTTTTCTCCAGGGATTTTCGTTCTGGCGCGGAAAACACCGCCCCTGTGACGTTTTCGAACGTGGGGATGTCCCTTATGGCATGTTTCATTTGCCATTTCCAGTCGTTCCACTGGCCTATCGGATCGGTAGAGTCCAGCATTCTGGCGATCTCGATCTGCTTCAATGACATCTTTCCCAAAATCTCACTTCCTTTGTATTTCACTCTTAGTTGTTAAACGGTTGGTACAAAATCATTTGTTTTTGTTATTATATACTTTACCCTTTAACTGGTCTATTTTTGTCAAAGATATTTTTATATATATGGTATTTTTCTTTTGTATGATATAAATATTTGGCTTTGAAGGTCGATTCAAAAATTATTCTTAAAATATGATACAATATTATTCATAATTATATATACTTTTTTTAAAAAATATCGAAAAGGTGTTCTCAGCAACTATTATATATTATGGATTTTACCGGGTGTGAAACTTCCACCCCCGCTTCAAAAAAACGTTTCATAATCTGCCGATATATCCTGTCCGGAACGTCCCAGTCCCTTCGAAAATTCTCCACCCACACCAGCATCACCAAGTTAACGGAGTAATCACCCAGCGCTTCTACGTAGACGACCGGTGCAGGATCCTTCATAACGCCGCTAATACCGACCGCAGTTTCAGTCAGAATTTTTGATGCCATTTCAACATCTGAGTTGAATGAAATACCAATACGTACATATTGCATCCGGGTAAGGTCAGGAACGCAATAGTTGATGATCTGCGAATTAGAAATATTCACGTTAGGTACAACAATGACCTTATTATCCACAGTTTTTATCCTGGTACTCCTGAGCCCAATATCGGTGACCTGACCATATTCGTCGCTTGATATGGAGATATTGTCCCCTATCCTGTACGGCCTATCTATCAGGATCGCCAAGGCGCCAAAAAAGTTCGATAGCACATCACTTGCGGCCATCGCTACCGCAATTCCTATAATCCCCATACTTGCTATCAGAGGGGTGATCGGCATATCCAGTTGAGACATTATCAGGAAGATCGCTACGCCATAGATAATGATGCTTGCAATTTTCCCTGCAAACGAGATCATGGAAAGGATTGTCGTGGAGCTATCTCTCTGCTTTTCTCTCTCTCCATACCACTCGAAATACACGCGGACGATTTTCGAAAACATGAACGCAACAACCAGCGTTAGCGCGATGATGATAATAGTGTCAAGGGCATTGGATATGGCATCGGACGACCATCCCGGTATTTTTAATGCGATATAAGCGCCGGACAGGACGGTGATCAGTTGAACAGGAAGTATTAATGTAAGGATAATATCTACATCTAAATTTGCCTGATGAACTCTATTCAAAAGTTGCCGGGGATATCTCGATAAGATCGCTCCGGCCAGGAGGGCCATCAGGATTGAAACCAGAAATATGGAAATAGCCAGTAGGGTATCCGAATTAATTTTTGAAGCTATGTCGCCGGTCAATGTCAGGCCGATCAGATTTATACAGCCGTCCAAGAAGATAATCGCACCGACCATTGTATAACCAGTGTAAGTTATTGGCCTGACCTTATAAAAAACTGGCGCAAGCGATTACGACGCTCGTTCTGCCGAGGAAATCATCGAAGACGGGCTTAATTTTACGGTTAAAGCCTGTGGGCTTCTAGGATTTCTTTTCAAGCAACCGATTGTAGCAGCCTGTAACGATAAATTTTAGATACTATTTTTTAATCGGCGTTTTAGCATAAATCGTTTACTGGTTAATCGATAAGGGATATATGGAGTGCGCTTAACCCCACCACTTTAGTCGTGGATTTCGTTACCTATGCACTGCCGTCCTAAAATTTAGCGTCGATTTTTTCAGCACGCCAACATCGATCCTATATGATGCCTTTCGTGCTAGGCATCCCTCGTTTTTCGTTTTTGGTTGTCGCCATCAGCAGGGACAGACCAAGTGCCTTGAACATGGCTTCGATCATGTGGTGATCATCTTCGCCTTCGATTCTGACGTTAACGGTAATCCCCGCAGCCCTCGCGAAAGAGTCGACGAAGTGTCGTGTCATGATGGTTGAATAGTCGCCAATTTTGGCCTGGCGCAAATCCGCGCTAAATATTGAGCGGCCCCGTCCGCTGATATCGATTGCGACTGTGGCCAGCGCCTCATCCATCGGGACTATAGCGTGCCCGAAACGTTCGATGCCCGCCTTATCCTTCAGCGCTTCCCAGTACGCTTCACCCAGCGAGATGCCCACATCCTCAATGGTATGGTGGTCGTCTACCGCCAGATCTCCTTTCGCCTTGATCATCAGGTCGATAAGCCCGTGCCTTGCGAACGAGATCAGCATGTGATCGAAAAAGCCGACTCCAGTATCCACGGTAGCATTGCCCCGGCCATCAAGGTTCAGCTCAATGGTGATCTCGGTTTCACTAGTCTGACGGTGCACGGTGGCCGATCTCATGATACCTTATCTATTGCTTCCCTTAACGTAAATAAACCTTTGTATAGCGCCGATCCGACGACGACACCCGCTGCACCTGTGTTTTTGATCTTCACAAGATCCTCCAGTGTCGTCACGCCGCCTGAGGCGATCACCGGTATATCGACGCTCCCGACCAGCGAGCGGATCGGGTCCTCGTAAACTCCCTTGAGCAGCCCCTCGACATCCACGTTGGTATATAGGATGCTACCGGCGCCGATCTTCGAGAAAAAATGGCCGATTTTGTCTGCATATTTTCCCGAGGAGGTGGTCCACCCCTCAATCACGACTTCGCCCTTTTTGGAGTCCAGTGAGACCATAACAGCGTTGCTGCCATATTCCGCCGACAGCTGCGAGACCAATTCCGGATTTCTGATGGCGGCTGTGCCCAAGATGACCCGGCCAATGCCCAGCCCGAGCAGATATTTCGCTGTCTCGAAGCCCCGTATGCCACCGCCCACCTGTATGTCGACATCGAACTTGGCAACGATCTCCTCGATGATATATGCGTTTCTTCGGTTGCCGCTCAAGGCGCCATCAAGGTCGATAATATGCAGCGTCCTAGCGCCCTGGCCCACCCAGCCGGCCGCCACTTCCACCGCATCGTCAATCGAGACGATCTCGGTGCCCGGAACCCCCTGGACGAGCTGAACACATTTGCCGCCCTTGAGGTCGATCGCGGGTATAACATTAAATGACATCAGAATATAAACATGCTCTGCTCAAATAAATGTTCTTATCCTCGACGGTACCCTCCATGCATACCCAGTTATAACATTTTACCCTATTCGCCAGGGAGGTCACCGAAATATTTATTTCTAATATGGTATATTACAATTTTTTAAGTATTACCATATTGGTAATATATTGAGATGGCGATGATGGATCGACGCAGGGAGAAACACGGGGGCAACATCACCGAAAAGGAGCGGCAGGCCGAGTCTTTGAAGGACAGTGTGTTAACGGTAGTGAATGTTTTCACGGCGGACCGGCTGTACCTATGGTCGGACAAGCTTGCAGGAATTGAGGAGATCGAGCTACATGTGCTCATTATCATCGAAAGAAACCCGGAGGCTATATTGAAAGAGGTTCGCGAAGTGCTGGGTATCCCGAACAGCACGTTAACTCATACGATCGATCGTATGGAGCGCAACGGGCTGATCAAGCGGGTCATCAGCCCGAGAGATCGCCGTTCATACGGGCTGAAGCTGACTAAAAAAGGGTGGGGCGTCAGGCAGGAGCAGGATCGCATTCTCAAAATGGTCATCACGATGGCTCTGGACTTTCTGGACTCCGACGACGAGCGGGCTACGCTTGCTAGGCTTATCGGAAAAATCGCGGGCCGCATGGATCCTAGCGGATAAAACTTGATAAAGGAGATTGCATAATGGTACAACTCGATGGCAAGATATCGACGCGTTCATCGTCAGATATCCATATACCCCGCTTGCACGTGGGTTATTATGATCTGCATGAAGATATAAGCCTCAACTTCCAGATGAACCGGTGGATTTCCTACCTTGGCGAAAATGCAATGGTCGAGATGAAGGAGATCGCGCCTAAAATCAAGACGTACCAAGACTGGACGAGGGAATTTTTAGCTCTGGCTGATCGGAAATTATCGGATGGCATGAAACTCGAAGCGACCTATTATTACCGCTCCGCGGAATTTTTCATGTTTTCCGACGACCCGGGTAAGATCGGGGTGAGAAAAAAATTTCTTGATCTTATCCTCCAGTACTATGGCATAGGCGAGGGCCATCGCCATTTAATACCTTACGAGTCCGGTAGCGTAAAAGGGCGTCTGCCATGCTACCGGTTCACTCCGGATAAGCCGAAGGGCGTCATCATCGTATTCGGAGGCTTCGATTCATATATCGAAGAGTTCTTCCCGATAATCATGGGACTGGCTGGCAGCGGCTACGATACCGTGGCGTTTGAAGGGCCTGGCCAGGGCGGCGCGCTGGAAGATTTCGGGTTGGCGATGACCCATGAGTGGGAAAAGCCGGTGAGTGCGGTGCTGGACTATTTCGAGCTGAAGGACGTCACTTTGATCGGCGGATCGCTTGGCGGTTACCTGGCCATCAGGGCAGCGGCTTTCGAGCCTAGGATCACAAAGGTGATCGCTTTCGATATCATGTACGACTTCTCCAGCGTAGTCTTCCGGCAACTCAGCAGCTTTTCTAGGGCGCTGCTCTCCATCGCTCTGGATCTGCATGCCTCAAAGATCGTCAACGCGCTGGTGGTCGGGCAGCAGTCCAAGCGGCCTGTGGCGGAATGGGGCGTAAAACATGGCATGCATGTCACAGGAACTGGTTCGCCGTACGGCTTCTTTAAAGCTATCAGGCTCTATAATACCGCGGCGATCTCCAGTCTGGTCAGGCAGGACGTATTGCTCCTGGCGGGCAGCGAAGATCACTATGTGCCCCTGTGGCAATTTTACCGGCAGATCGAGGCTCTGGGCAATGTACGCTCGCTGACGGCAAGATTATTTACCCGGGCGGAACGAGCTCAGAACCACTGCCAGGTCGGCAACATGGGCCTCGCAGAAAAGGTGATGCTGGACTGGATCGGCTCGAAGGGCTGATGGCTACTGCGTGATATCGATTTCCCAGACGTTATCGTAATCCATATTCAGCTGGTAAGAACCCTCCGCCGGGATATTTTTACTGAGATCCTGGTCCTGGATCGCTTCATTGCCCTCGAACTTGTTGCTTGACATATACGAGAACGGTCCGCCAGCGCTAGTCAAGGAAAGCGTATAGCTATCTCCAACTGCATAGTCCGGAAGCTGAATATGGAATTTTGCCTTGCCTTTTTTAAGCTGCAGCTGGAAAGAATTCCCGTTTGACGGCGAACCCTTTACGATATAGCCATTATCGGTTCGGATCACGGTCCCCTCTGAGTTTTCCGCGGTGGAAATCGCTGTGGCCGAATTTGATGATGTCGGCACTGTTTGTGCAGAGGGAGTCGATGTTGATTGCATCGATGATTGGTTATTCAAAATGCCAGTGTTATTGCCGCAACCAAAGCAGCCGCTGATCGCTATAGAAAAAAGTAACAGAATGATCACGATAGCCCAGTGTATGTGCTTAATTTGAGGGTGACACATCCATATATAAATATTATAATTAGTATATTATGCTATTCGAATGATCGGCCGCCATGCCATAACATTTTTATAATAATTAGTGGATGCGCTTTTCCAGGAACTTCTGCAGGCAATCTTTTATAACAGCCTTAAGCATTTATTCACTCTGAATGAGTTTCGTGGACGTGGTCGTACCGATTTTCGGTTTGATCCTGGCCGGCTGGCTTCTCAAGGCAGTGGGCATATTTCCGGAACGACTGGTCCGGCTGGTCAACAGCTATGTCTATTATGTTGGAATTACCGTGATCACGTTCGTCAGCCTCCACGACACGAACAAGGACCTGCTTCTCGACCCTGATATTTATCTGCTGAGCCTCATCCCTATAGTAGCCATTATCGTCGTAGCAATGACGGCTGCCCATATGCTCAAGCTGAATCGGATATCGATACCGGTGTTCATCATCTGCGCCTTTTTCGGCAACACGGCATATATCGGTTTTCCATTGAACATGGCGGTTGCCGGTAAAAGCTCCCTAGGACTGACCGCGTTTATATCATCGATATACACAGTCGCCGTATTCACCGTAGGAGCGTATCTGTTCCAGCACTATGCAGCCGGAAAGCCGGAAAGCGGCAAGCCGAATCAGGGCAAATCATACGGCTTAAAATCGATGCTATCCGGACTGCTGAGTATACCGGTCATCTGGGCAACCATACTGGGCCTATCCCTGTCATGGATAGCAATACCGGAGCTGATCCGAACGCCACTGGACTGGATATCGATGAGCACCTCACCCCTGGCGCTCCTTGCAACCGGTGCGATGATCACGGGCTACGACTTCCGGGAGAAGGCGAAGCCGCTAGGAGCGATCTGCGCTATCAAACTAGCGGTAATGCCGGCGGCCGTCATGATCGCTGCCTATACCCTGTCCGGCGGAATATCCGGTCCAGTCTACCGGAGTTCGCTACTGGAGGCGGCCACCCCCGTAGGAGTGACCAATGCAGTCCTGGCTGAACAGTTCAAAGCCGATAAAAAGCTAGCATCCAGTGCGATAGTCATTTCCACGGCGCTCTTTATCATATCGCTGGCAATCGTGCTGATGTTCGTATGACCGCCTAGAATTCTCGCGGTTGACAAAAATAGGAAAGCTCATATCAGCAGCCGCCGCAGGACAATCACGGTCCCTTGAAATACCTTAACAAGTGGTCGACAGGGCTTCTGAGAAGCGTATCGATCCTGGGCGCAGGCTCTTTGCCCTGGCCGGCGTATATATACATATCGATTCCCGTAGTCCGGGACAGTAGCTCGTCGATCGAGCGGACGTTCCCATGCCGAAGCGGTTTTCCAATGATGATCTTGGTGATATTATTTTCGCTTGCGAACCGGGCGATCTCCCTCGATATATCGCTGCCCCTTAGATTGATAATGCGGACCTGCAAGCTGCTGGCAATATCGGTCGCTTTCTGTAGCCAAGCCTTTTCCTCATTTGTGAACCTGCGGTCCTGGTCGCTTTCGACATGTACCGCCAGAAGCTCCGCATTGATCTCGCTGGAAAACCTGAAAGCAGCTCTGATAAGCTGTATCGCATACGGGCTGGCATGCAGGCCGACCATCACCCGCTCTGAGGCATACCACGGGCCGGTGACCCCATGCTCTTTCAAGTACCTAAACATGCGGTGATCGATCCGTATGGCCACCTGGCGCAAAGCAATTTGTCTGAGCCCCAGGAGATTATAGGGTTCAAAAAATCGGTTTACAGCTTCCAGGGCCATGTCATGGGTATAAACCTTTCCTTCCTTCAGCCGCTTCAGCAGATCGTCCACCGGCAGGTCGATCAGCTTCACCTCATCTGAGGATAGAAAGATAGGATCAGGCACCGTCTCCCTCATCGTGGCGCCCGAAATCTTCATGATCACATCGCTGAGGCTTTCCATGTGCTGAACGTTAAAAGAGGTAAAGACGTTGACGCCCGAATCCAAAATTTCCTTAACATCCTGGTAACGCTTCCGGTTTTTGGCCCCGGGGGCGTTCGTGTGAGCCAGCTCGTCTACCACCACGAAATTCGGCTTACGAGCGAGAACAGCGTCTAGGTCCATTTCCTTAAGCTGGATGCCATTATACTCCACAACTTTTACAGGGGTAAACTCCATACCTTCAGCAAGGGATTCCGTTTCCCTCCTGCCGTGGGTCTGAAGCCAGCCGATCACTACATCTTTGCCTTCTTGAGAGAGGTTCCTTGCATCGTTGAGCATCGAGTAAGTTTTTCCCACACCGGGCGCGTAGCCGAAATATATGGTCAGCTTGCCCCTGTGCTCCTTCGTCTCTTCCTCGATGACCCTTCGCAACAGCTCATCGGGATCTGGCCTGGTATACTCCGGCATCATTATTTCCTGTACTCACCCTTTGATCAAGTGCGAGATTCAATACTAAAACATTTACTGTGTCTTCGCCCAGCACACCCATCACGGGTTTATTTTCATGATCGTATACCATCTGTGTCAACGCAGCATCATCCATGCCCCGAGCTTTGGCTACCCGCGGCACCTGCAATAGAGCCGAATCCAAGCTAATGTCCGGATCTAGGCCGCTCGCCGAGCCCATGACGAGGTCAGACGGCACGGAATCGACATTGTTGGACTGCCTGATCATATTCGTCCGGTTGGTAATGTCGCCGATCAACTTCTTGTTCGTCGACCCGTAGTTCGAGCCTGACGAAGCCAGCGGGTTATACGGATATCCGGTCGTATACGATGGTCGGCTCCAGAAATACTTATCTTCGGTGAACTGTTGGCCGATGAGCTCCGAGCCGGTCAGCGTACCGTTCCTATCCTTGAGCAGGCTGCCTCCCGTCTGGTACGGAAAAGCAACCTGACCGACGATGAACACCACCAAGGGATATACGACTCCGGTCAGCACGAAAAGTGCAGCGAATATAATGAACAGCGGTCTTATCTGTTGTCTGATGATATTTGACATGCTTCCACTCCCTCTTAGATAAACACCCCTATGATCAGGTCGATCAGCTTGATCCCTATAAACGGCAGGATCAACCCGCCTACACCGTAAATCAGCAGATTTTTCACGAACATCCGGTTCGCCGTCGACGGCCTATACTTGACGCCTCGCAACGCCAGCGGTATCAGCATCGGTATGATAATCGCGTTGAAGATCACCGCCGATAGGATGGCGCTCTGTGGCGTATGCAGATGCAGAATATCGAGGGCGTCGAGCTCCGGGTAGACGGTGAACAGTGCCGCCGGGATAATGACAAAGTACTTTGCAACATCATTCGCGATGCTGAATGTGGTAAGCGCGCCGCGGGTCATTAAAATCTCCTTGCCGATACGAACGATCTCGATCAGTTTGGACGGATCATTGTCCATATCGACCATGTTCGCGGCTTCCCGAGCTACCTGGGTGCCCGCGCTCATGGCCACCGCCACGTCGGCCTGCGCCAGCGCCGGCGCGTCGTTGGTGCCGTCCCCGGTCATCGCGACCATAATGCCCTCCGCCTGCTTCTCTTTGACCAGCCGGAGCTTATCCTCAGGCTTCGCCTGCGCGACGTACTCGTCGATGCCGGCCTCCCGGGCAATATGGGCGGCTGTCAGGGGATTATCTCCCGTGATCAGCACAGTTTTAATTCCCATCGCCTGGACATTAGCTATACGCCCCTTGATGCCGTCCTTCAGCACGTCCTTCAGGTGAATGACGCCGAAGATCTCGCTATTGACGCAGACAAGCAGCGGGGTACCGCCAGTAACGGCGATATCATCGACGAACCCGTCCGCTTCCGACGGCACCGTCCCGCCCATCTTCTGGATATAGGCTTTGATCGAATCCGGAGCCCCTTTCCTATATTTGGTCCTCTCCATATCGACTCCGCTCATGCGAGTCGTCGCCGTGAATGGGATGGCAGTGTACTTTGAGATATCCTCCCTTTTTGCCACGCCATACTTTTGTAGCGCCAGCTCGATAGTGCTCTTTCCCTCGGGCGTCTCATCAAACAGGGACGAGAGGTAAGCCGCCTCTGCCACGCCTTTTTCGCCATGGTTGCCCAGCTGTATAAATTTGACGGCCTGCCTGTTGCCATGAGTGATGGTGCCGGTCTTATCCAGCAGGATCGTGTCGATATCCCCCGAGGCCTCGATGGCCCGGCCGGACAGAGCGATCACGTTCTTGCCGAACAACCGGTCCATCCCCGCGATGCCG
>Ga0187785_10000103_pt1 | contig 30483 bp, 22 predicted proteins | sample 0815_BV2_4_20_MG_FD_132466 | JGI IMG/M metagenome (GOLD analysis project Ga0187785, IMG submission 132466) | Tropical peat soil microbial communities from peatlands in Department of Meta, Colombia - 0815_BV2_4_20_MG | ecosystem: Environmental > Terrestrial > Soil > Wetlands > Peat | place...
ACAAGGGCCAGGCAGTTCCCCCAAGTAACTGATTGATTACGAAAGACCGTTGACGTCCGGGAGTGAATCCTGATCGATACGTTTGATCATGCTGATCCATCGGGCCGGCCGGCACGCGAGCCGGAGGAAATATAGTGCCGACGGAAAGCACCATTTTCAATGCGCAGCAATAGCTGGTTCAGAATAAGGCCCGAATCAGGGGAGAACCACACTTGTGCCGGGTAGTCGTGAAAGCCGGACCCGATTTCAAGGTCTCACTTCTGCTGTCAACTCGTGTGTTGAGTCCCGCAGGGGCGCATACACATACCATAACAATATTTGACCGTGGATTTTGGCCCACGGTTCAGCTTGCGTTTTCATTTTGCGTTATGTAAAGTGCGGAGCGCGGCGAAAGGGAATGTGTACGTCGATAGTTTGTGCTCCGGGAATTTGACAGGGTGATGAAGAAACGAATGTTCTCAGCCCTTGCATGGGCACTCGTACTCACGACAATATTCGCTATGCTATTTTGCATTGAAATAGGACTGCGAACACTCGGCTTCGAGCCCTGGTTGCCTGACCGTTACAGGGGAAAGAGCGAGTGTGATTACAAGGAATCTGACATTGATCCTGCTGGAAAACCTGCCAATTATCGCCCTATGCTTGGACTTGCAAACCCTCCTGGAATTGTCAAAGCAACCCTGTGGGACGGCTATGTCTGGTATGCGACCAATCTCGACAACGGCCTCCGAATCACTCATCCGGTAGAAAGCTATGAGCATGAGCAATCTAAGCCTAAGAGCGAGATTTGGGTATTAGGTTGTTCTGTTACGTATGGCTTCGGGCTGCGAGACGATCAAACGTACCCATGGTTGTTGCAGTCTCATCTACCCCAATACGAGATACGTAATTGGGGTGCACTTGGTTATGGAACGTTGCACTCATTCATCCAGCTTCAAGAAGCGTTCAAGTCTGAAAAGAGACCTTTGGTAGTTGTCCTCGCCTATGCAAGTTTTCATGACGACCGAAACACCATGTTCAGACCTATGAGGAAAATCCGTTCATCCTGGGTTGGGCAGAATTGTTTTGTAGTTCCATATGCCAGGATTGGCCCGACGGGCGCTTTGCACGTACATGCACCTGAAGAGGTGTGTTATAACGAATTACCACTCATGAGGTATTCCGCTTTCATTCACATCCTGGAGCGGACCTACAACGCTGCCGATCGTTTTTTTCACACCGACCATTCTGTCTCGGTTACACGGGAGATATTCCGCCAAATCATAAGGCTCTGCCAACAAAATGAAGTTTGTCCGGTGGTTGCGGGCATAACGCAAGACCCTTCCACCGGGAATGTTCTAGCATTCTGCGAGAGCTTGGGCGCCAAAGTAATTGATATTTCAGTTGATGTCCGTCTCGCCGAGAACAGGCTTCTCCAAGATCCGCACCCGAGCGCCAAGGCACACGAACATTACGCAAGTGCACTGTATTCATTTCTCGTCCGGCATGCTTTGAATTGTCTTTAGAGACAGAGTGCTAGCGCTCCCGATCAGGAATAGTTCTCATCAAAGTCTCTTGTTTCAGTGTGATTTCCGGCCCTCGTGCGTCAAGCCGTGCTCAACGGGGATTAATACGGATTCGCTTTTTTACAGGTAACTCGATTCTGGGCGCAGGCTGGAGGCACTCCTTTGCTGCGGACGACGCAGAGCCGTCTCATCACTTCGCTCAGGAGAGCCCCCAGCCCTGCAATCTCACAAATCTTATTGCGAATACGTATAAGACGTTGGGCGGCGGCGTCTCTGATAATACGCAAGGGCGATAATGCCGCGGCCGAACGAGCTTTCACCGCGGTTATTCACAAGGAAGAAGCCCTTCTCGTGGCTGAGTGTCCCGAGATAGGCACCGTAATCCAAGGCTATCCTCTGAAGGAAACTGTCGCCAATCTGAAAGAGGCCACGGAACCATATCTTGAGAAACCTTTGCCTCCGGGAAGTTCCAGGTTTATCATGACACCTCTTGATGCGACATATGGTTGAACTGAGGCGAGTCACAAGAAAGGCGAGTTGTTCGCGGGTTCGAGCGTCAGGGTTTTGTGCAAATCAGGCAGGCAGGGAGTCATACCGCACAAAAAAACTGCCCGGAGCGGAGATCAGGCGTCGAATCCTTCCCCACCAATGCCGGTCATGTACCAGTTTTCGGGATTGGACACCAGGGAATCGGATTGGGACTGAAGATTCCTCATCTGGAAATTTGTGGAACCGATGCGTAGAAATCCCCACCGTCTAAGCAATTTGAACGTCTTTTTGATCAGAGGATTTTCACGATTGCCGATAAAAATCACCAATCCAGCGCGTGTCGACTTCAGGTCATCCAATATCCTCGCCAGTAAGACCTTCCCGGCATTTTCATGTTCAAAAGTGAAATCAGTCATATAGGCCCGAGTCTGAGAATTTGCATTGATGAACGCATATGCACGCAATTGCGTATCCTCGTACACAAAGTAAGATTTGTACTCAAATATGGGGTGATTGTAGATCCGCCACCGCAAGTACCGCTCATCGAGGTCGATATGGATCATATTTGGGTAACGGTCACGTAACCGTTGATACAGATCGTCCAAATCCTCTTGACGAAACAGGGCCGGTCTAATGGAAAAAATCGGAATTGAAGGTCGCGTAGCAGCTCGCAATATCGACCCGTACAACCAGAACAGGGGACGGGCCGCAATTCTCTTGATTCGTTGACTCAGGCTGCGCTTTTTCTTCGGCCGCGCCTTATCGGACGTGCCGCGGGTGGGCCGAAGCACTGCCCCGAGGCTGCAAATGGCATCAGGGTAAGCGCTAACCCCATGTCGCAAACTCGCTTTGTACGTCGGGCCATATCCCCACGCGCACTGAAACCCTTTCGACTTACATTCCGCTTCCAGAAGGTTGAAAATGTCTCTGCTGGCCTTTCCCCCTCGGTGATTTCTCACAACAAGAGCATTTTCGTATTTAGCGGACAAGATTCTTTCATCTCCAGCGCGTACGAAAACGGGTATTGCGCCCAGGGTGCCGATTATGTCACCATTTTCCGTTGCTGCGGAGAAAACCGATAGATCGGCGTAGATCCCCTTGTATTCCCAAATCCAGTGCTCCGGTTTGCGGTGGTCGCGAAAGAAATGGTTGTGAAATGAGACTATTCTGTCAGCCATTTCCCGGGACACCAAGAAAGTTTCCAATGGATTTCTGTCCTCCCTCGCTCACAACAGTTTTGTCACATCGCGATAATCGACAGTTCTGTTTGTGGTAAGGCCCCCGTGCCCGGTCTCCATCTCCAAGTACGGGGCTGGATTACCGGGCTGAACTTATGACAACCGGTATATTGGTTGATTCTGCTTTTACAGGTTCGCAAACCCTACTATATTGCTGCGCAGTAAGGCAGGCCGTCCGAAGCGCAGGGGACACCCGGCTGGTAGACGCATTCCTGATGCGCAGCACTGTACAAACAATTTGTTACGGAACCCCATCTGCTCAGTGTCACATTACGTGCAATTTTGTCTGCCTTCCGGACGCTGCCGGGTGACGGGATAGCTTCTGTAATCAGGCAAAGACGCCAACGGCAAGTCCCCAAAAACCCGGCAGCGCCAACACCGGCCTTACGGTGTAAAGAAACCGATATGTATTGGTTCAAGAGTACCTGACCGAACGTCCCCGGTCAAGCGTGATCCGGTAAGTGCCCCATTTGCCGAACGCACAAACCGGAAAACAAAACTAATTCCCTATCAAGATTTGACCAGAGGTACACGTAATCATTTCGTTACTCGGGCGATGTGCCTCGCCTCTGTCACTGTGGTGAGTTAAAAAACGAATAAAGGGAGATACTTAGATAGCTTTTCAAAAGTAAGGTCGGTTTTGATTACGCGAACAGATTGAAAGATTGTCATTGCGAGGGCCAAGCCCGAAGCAATCTCCAACTGACCAAGACTGAGATTGCTTCGTCGTTTGACTCCTCGCAATGACATGATTGCACGGACGGAATGTGGGCGAGAGTCGTGAACGAATCCGACAGAATTTTCGAGCACTGCTATAAAAGCTGGAATAGCGTGGCTTCGCTCGCGATGACAGCCTCTTGGCACGCGAAACTGCAGGCTTACGATCCCGAAGTGTTTCCTGTTTAAAGATCATGTGGAATGAGATATACTTTTTCGATAGTTCACTTGAGCCACGGTCTGCGTTCTCGATACCACCGAAAAGGAGGCATCAATGTCCAAGCAATTGATGGAGTTTTTCAACAAGCAGCCCAGACTGGGAACCCTTAGTACGGCTGACAAGACCGGTAAGGTGGATTCCGCATACTTTGGGTCACCACGAATGGTAGATGAGAAAACCATAGTCATGGGCTCGGGCGCCAACCGCACGCTAACGAACTTACGTGAAAACCCTAAGGCCGTGTTCTTGATCATGGAGCCTGGGAAAACCGTTCCCGAATGGAAAGGCGTGCGCATTTACGTGACCATGAAAGACTGCGAAACCGCAGGCCCTAAACTGGATCAGATACGAGCGGCCGTTGCCGAGAAGGTCGGCCAGGAATCCGCCAACAAGATGATCCATGCAGCCTTGACCTTTGAGATTCAGGAAGTAAGACCGCTTGCGGACTTTGGACAAAGCTGGGAGAAATCGATTTAGGTTCCGATTTTTGGATAAATATGCGATTGCGAGCCCCGTATCAGGCTGCAGACCGTGTACGCGGGGAACTCCGTTCAAGTTCGGCCCTTGCATCTCGGCCCTGAAATGTAAGGAAGAGGCTTCACGAAGGCTCTCCCGGTGGGAAGGACTACTTTGAAATCGGAGGAACCTTTGTGTCGGCTTTGTCGCGAGGTCATCACCTGGAGGACTTCTTGTTGCAAATCTCTGTTGAAGGCATCTCGGCAGCACAGCGCTACCCCAGCGGCCCAGGCTGGAGACATCCGAAAGAGTCGGCCCGGGTTGGGCGTCGCGGTCAGACGAAGTAATCGAAAACCGACTCAAGTTCTCTCAGGCGAGGTCGAAACAATGGCCCAGTGATCGGACAAAGATGGAAGAGCACCAAACCGGGATTAATACTCAAATCCTTTTCTCGCCTTCCCCCCTTTGTCGAAATGGTGTTTGATCTTTTTCATTTCCTGCACGGCGTCGGCACGACTGATAATTTCAGGATGGGCATATCGTCCGGTCAATACAACTTCCACATTGGCCGGTTTGGAATCCAGGAACTCCAGAAGACGCTGAACAGAGATCAGTCTGAGATTTACTGCGATATTGACTTCGTCGAGTATGATAACGTCATAGGATCCGCTGAGCATCGCTTTGCAGGCTTCTTGCAAAGCCAGCTCCGCCATCCTGGTATCCAGGGGGTCAGGTCCCTGCTTCTTGATGAATCCTTTTCTCCCCATAGCTTTAATGATCAGCATTGGCGCAAGCGATTGGACTGCCGTGTGTTCGCCCGAGGTGTCGGGCGCTTTGAGGAATTGAACCATGAACACCTTCAGGCCCCTGCCGATGGCACGTACAGCCAGGCCCAGAGCTGCTGTGGTTTTCCCCTTTCCTTCGCCCGTGAAAACTTGTATTCTACCCGGCCCGTTCATGAAGGACCTACTTAGAAGAAATGGTGAGACATGATATACTTGCATGCGAGTCCGAAGATCGGGCCGAGCGAGATACCTTGTGTCGTCCATAGATTTTAATAAGGCTGTTTCTGCCTTTGCACGAATCTATACTTAAAGGTTCTGACATGTCAAGTGGTCATTTGTTGTGGATAGGCTACTCAAAGGAAGCTGGACAGCGCTCTCGAAGGGCTCTTGAAACGGAGTTGGACAAGCTGTCGGTCGAAGCGGTTCGCGATGCAGGAGAAGGTCTGAGCGTCTTGGCCAAGGATCCCGGCAAGTATCTCATAGTGATCATCGATGCCGGGTCGGCAGGTATGGACCTTGCTCCGTTGGCTACTGGCATCAAGCAGACCAATCCTGCAATAGAGATCATAGTTCTAGGCCAACCCGGTCTACTCTGGAAAAACCTGACGCTACCTCGTTATTATCGACCTATCCTTGTGGACGATTCCAGCGGTCCCGACGTCCTGATTTCCTGTGTTGCGAAACTGCAGGAAATGGTGGAGGCCAAACAAGATTATGAGAAGCTCAGCAGAGGCATCGGGGACCACATAGGAATGTCGAGGACGAGCACCGAGGCTGTGCTGACCCTCCTTTCCCGACAGAACTCTCTGGGAATGATAAGTATGCGCCGTGACGGCTTTTTCACGTCGTACAACGCAGAAGCGGAACGGCTGACAGGATACGCCATGGACGAATTGGCGCACATACAGGTGTGGGCCAATTCGGTGCTCTATGATCACGAAAGTGTTCGCACGCTTCTGGATTCCATTGCCATGTTCTGGGTCCGGAAGACGGGAAGAGAAAACATGCGCCTCATGATCAGACGCAAGGATGAGCGGGTCCTGACGTTATCCATGACCGCAGTTGTGCTCCTGGACAATTTTGGGCAAGCCAGGCAAATAGTGGTGCTCTTTTTCGACCCCCTGGAAACGGGAGCGGCCTGCGAGTACGAACTCCTGATGGATTCCGGAGCCTGCGGCGCATACACGTATTTTCCTGAAAGGGGATTTATCAAAATATCCGTGGCAGCGCTTGACCTCCTGAATAGAGCCTTTTCCTTGAACCTCACCAGCAAGGACGTCCTGGATAAAAGAATCATCGATCTTCCCCTGCCCCGAGAAACAGCGGAAGCCTGGCACCACTATCTGGAGCAGGTGGTGTCAGGTTCCACGCTCCCGGGAACAGGTTTCGCTCCAGTGGGTTTGCCGGGCCGCCGCATACTGGATCACACCTTTGTTTCCCGGGTGCCCACGGGAACCAGAGAGACCTTCGGAGCTCTCGGTGTGGTGATGCCCAGAGAAGATTTGCGATGCGACGCTTTTGAAAATGACTCCGCCGAAATGTTGGCCCAGAGAACCCTCAACGCCATTCCGCGGCCGTTTCTTCTGTTTCGAGCGGATCGCGATGACGACGGACACGTCAAGGACTTGCAATGCTGGAGCATTAATCCGGCCGCACTGAGCGCCCTAGGGCTCGATGTGGATTTCCAGTCGCGAATGTCGCTGTATCAGGTGTTCAGAGATGCCGAAGCGAACAAGATCCTGTTTGATTCCGCGCGTGAGGTTGCTGAAACGGGAGAACAGAAAGACTTCGAGATGCCGATAGCGCTCAAGCAACAAGACGACGGAGCGGAAAAGGCATTGGTTAGCTTCTGGATGGGCAAGGTCGGAGACGGGGCTGCAGTATTCTTCAACGACGTGACGGCAATCCGCCACGAGGAAAGGCACCTCAAACAGTATCGGCATATATTTTCTCACATGGAGGAAGCCATAATCGTCACGGATCTGGTAGGCAACGTTATTGACTGGAACCCTGCCAGCGAGCGCATGTTCGGGTACTCTAAAAAGCGAATCTTGGGAAAATCCGTGTTCATCCTGACACCCAACCCCGACGGTGTCCAACTAAAACAGCACTCCAGCACTGTTCTTCGCGATGGTGATGTGTGGAAGGGCGAATACGAATTTGTTCGCGAAGACGGCTCTCGAGGAATAGCCTTCTCAGTGTTTGCGCTGCTCAAAGATGATCGCGGCATGGCGTACGGCAGTGTGGGGCTGTGTCATGACCTTACCGAACGCAAACGTCTGGAGGAAAGGCTCACGGTCAAAAGTCAGGAGCTTCAGGAAAAGAATTTGGCTCTCAATACGCTCTTGCGACATGCGGAAACGGAACGGGCGATTTCGTGCGAACGAGTAGTCACTGATCTGGCGCGCAGGGTCAATGACCGTTTGGCTCGCATCATTGACGGGAAACACAAGCCGGAAACCGTGGAAACGCAGGCGAAGCTCCTGATCGAAGAACTGGGGGGAGTTCCGGAGCCCGGAAGACTGGACAGATCAGATCCGGCTTTGAAATTGACGGAAAAGGAATTGGATGTCGCCCAACTCATACGTTTAGGGAAAACCACGGAAGAAATAGCGTTCATCCTGAATAAGAGCCCGGACACCATTCGCCTCCAACGGATTTCCATTCGCAAGAAGCTCGGGCTTACTCGCAAGGACCGCAATCTGGCGGGGTACCTCAAGAAAATGGATCTCACCTGACGCACTCCGCAGGGACGAGGCCCCGGATGCCTGCCACGCACTGGAATCCGAAGGCGAACTGCGGATGAGCGAATCGTCGAGGTGCCTCCAGGCAGGAACAGCGGCCGGTTCCCCCGGAATTCAGGTCAAATTCGTTTTTGCTTCAGCGGTTAGTCAACGAACGGATTCGGATATCCCGCAGGCGCGCCATAGACCCTGAACCCCCTTCACGCACGATGGTTTTTTCTGAAGCACACCATAATTTTTGTCACGTAATTTTAAAGATTTGGTCTAGTCCCCACTTCGAGGGCACATAGCCTTACCGGGGGATGCAAGCCGCGAAGAATGGTTATTTGACCATAAAATCGGCAAGATAACATATTAGACCGATCAATTGTTCTTAGACGTTGGGGCACGACACTCAGCGGAGCAGATATTAGACTGTCTTAGACCTTACATAGATCTTGACAGGTTCGCGGCTGAACCGTATTTTGTTTACTAACAATAGCCTACGAGTCCATCGTCGCACGTGAAGACAGCAGTCCCTGAGTTGGCTCACATATCGAACCAACGTTCGCAGTGCATGGCTTATTGCCAATTCTTGGTGCTTGGCTGGCAAACAAACCTTTCGCAAGGGAGGCTGCACACCAAAGGCAAGCGAAGCCACCAGCAAGCTCGCTGTTGACCTGTATCCATGCCGGTTTTCAAGGAGAACTGAATGGGGAAGCAGGATGTCATTGATGCCGTAAAGGGCCTACCCACCAGGAAAGTGCCGTGGGTTCCGTATTCGGGTGTGCACTGCGCTTTTCTGATCGGCGAGCCTGCCGACAGGTATCTCCAGGATCCGGACCTCATCGTCAAAGGAGTGGTCTACGCTGCCCAAAGGTACAAAGCCGACGGAATTCCCCTTTTGTTCGATCTCACTGTAGAAGCTATTTCAATGGGTTGCGACCACAAATGGTGGCCTGATCATCCCCCTTCGATCACCAGTAATCCGCTCGACAACAAAACTCTGGCCGAATCGGGGCTGAAGATTCCGGGCCCGGAAGATGGTCGTTGGCCGGTGGTAATAGAAGCGGGCAAGAAGGTACGAGCTGCCCTGCCGGATGTAGCCCTTTACGGCATTTTGTGCGGCCCCCTCTCTCTGGCGAGTCAATTGCGGGGTGTCCGTATCTTCACGGATGTGTATAAGGACAAGAGGCTTGCCAAGGAGGTAATTGATTTTAGCGGTCAAGTAGCTGGAGAGGCCGCCAGAATCTATGCCGAAGAGATAGGCTGTGACGTCATCGCAATCACTGACCCCTTGGCCTCTCAAATCAAGCCCGCAACCTTTCGCGAATTCGTTACGCCCGCCTGCCAGCCCGCAGTCGAGGCTGTAAAAAAGGCAGGCAAAGTCTCCAGCTTCTTTATATGCGGCGACGCCACCAAGGTCCTTGAAGAGGTGGCTCAAGTGGGCACCGATGGATTCGCCATCGATGAGCAGCTCAATCTGAACTATGTGCGGGACGTGGCTTTGAAGCACGGAGTAGGATTCGGAGGAAACTTGAAACTCACGCTCGCCTTGTCTCTTGGATTGGTCTCTCCGCGTGAGGATGCTCTGATTTCCCTGGCAGCGGGAGGGAGCACCGGATATGTCTTCGCTCCGGGCTGCGACATTCCCTACGCTGTTCCCATGGAACACATGGACCAAATTACGGAAGCTGTCGCGTTTTATAACACGTACTATGCCAGGTACCCCCACCATATGCTCAAGAAGTAGAAGGCGGGGCATGTCGGATACACGATCGGGAATGAATGACGCGGGACATAGTTCAATGCTTTGCCTGTAGTTGTGGAAGGGATCGATTTCGGCTCTTCTTCGGCAAGTTCGGGACGCTATTGAATACGAACCGGGTACATAACAAAAAAGGAGGGAACGGGAATTAGGTCGAGATGAAGGGCGGGGTGTTGCGCACGATCAGGCAGACGATCTGCTTATTGAGTCGGTCATGTTCAGACTTTACCGACGTTGGTCGGTCGCCAAACAGAGCAAGAGCCACCACGATCACTTTGTTGCGTGATACCGGTTTTGATTGCGACGACCTCAAGGCTTGTCCGTTCAGGGTCCAGGCAGGAATGAGAACTCGCCGAGAGGAATGACCGCGATCGGAAGGCCGCAACGCATTTTGCCAACAGCACGAAATATTTAAGCAAGACAGGCTTTCTCGTACATACGATCGCCTGTCCCCAGGAGGACCTTCATGTTCAAATTCAAGACCAAACAGAAAGTGTGCGAGGTTGGGGGAGTTAGATTCGGCGGTCAGCCGGGCGAGTATCCCACGGTCATTGTCCCTTCGATTTTTCAGAAGGGGGACAAGGTTTTTGAAGGCAAGCGCAAGGAAGGCTTCGACCGGGAACGTGCCACCCAAATGGTGAAGATGTGCGACAAACTCTGTGTCGAGACGGGAATCCCGTACATGGCGGACATTGTCGGAACCAAAGGTGAAGAGTTCAAGAAGTACATCGATTTCTATACCGAAGTGACGTGCATGCCGTTTTGTGTGGACGCGTGGGTCATGAAGCCGAAACTGGAAGCAGCAGCCTATTGTGCTGAAAAGGGCCTGCTGGATCGCATGTTCTACAACAGCCTTACCGTTTGGGAAAAGGATTTGGAGACAGAAATCAAAGAGATTGCCTCTATTGGAGTGAAGCACGTCCTTCTGGTAGCTTTTGATCCTGAGGACCAGATGCCTTCGGGCCGTATCAGCGGGACTCAAAAACTTCTGGATGCCATTGACAAGGTCGGCGCCAAGTTCGAGAGTCTGTTTGTGGACACATCGGTCATGAATGGCCCCGCAACGGCGTTTTGTTCTTTGGCCAACAAGCTCATTAAGGAGAAATGGGGCTTTCCCTGCGGAAGTGCTCCGTCCAACGGTTCATACATGTGGAAAGCCGCACGCGAAATGTGGGGTCAGAAAGGGTGGGCCGGAGTGGATGCGGCGCTGGAAGCATTGTCTTCAACCTTTTATCATGACATGATTTTTTCAGGTCCCATGGCCGGTTCGGACCGGATCTTTCCCGCGGTGGCTATGGCTGACGCGTTCACCGCCACACTGGTGTTCGGAGAAACGAAGAAACTGCCGGAAATAGCGACTCATCCCTTGAGGAAGCTCTTTCCCGATTTCCTGGAGCAACTCAAGGCCATGTAAGAGGAAACTGGCTTTTCGACGGACGCTTCCGACGACACCCGAATATTTCTGAAATCGAACAAAGAGAGGAATTCATACATGGCAACGATGTCTCCAAAGGAACGAGTGCAAAAGTTTTTCAAGCGCGAACCGGTGGACACCATGCCCGTTTTCAGCGGAATGGGGATGGTGACCGTTCAAGCCATTAACAAGATGGGAATACGTTTCGCGGAAGTCCACGGTTCGGCGGACTATCTGGCCGGGTCCGCGACGGCCAGTTCTGACATTTTTGGGTTCGACGCAGTCATCGTCCCCTACGACATGTGTACCATTCCTGAAGCCATGGGCAGGGGATGCAGCACCTACGCAGACGCTGAGGGGATTCTGTACCCGACCGTGCCCACCAAGTGGGACAAGCTGGACTCGACCGACATAAACCCCGATTGGGTTTCAAAGGCGAGAATGCCTGTTGTTGAGGAAGCTTTGAAAAAGCTCATTGCAGAAGGAAAGTACGCAGTGGGAGGCTGGGTTCTGGGACCGTTTACTCTCGGGGGACAGGTGATTGAGCTTGACCTTCTCCTCAAGGGGATAAAAAAGGAGGCGGACAAGGTTCAGGCATTCATGGAAAAAATGACTCGCGTCGTCATAGACGTCGCCAAACGGTATCAGGCCCTGGGCGTGGATTACATGACGATACGGGAAATGGGTTCGGGAACCGATTTACTGTCACCCCGCATGTGGAAGCAGCTTATACAGCCATATCTCAAGGAAATCTTTGCTGCCTTGGAATCCCCCAAGATTCTCCACATTTGCGGTGGCACCGATTTGATCGTGGAAATGATGAATGACTGCGGTGCAGACGCTCTGAGCTTCGACCAGAAGAATACACTTGCCGAAACCAGGAAAAAGATAGGCAACGACGTCATTCTGTTGGGTAACTTCGATCCGTACGGAACCCTGTGTCAAAAAGAAGCCTCTGAAGTGCCGGAAGTCATTAAGGCCTGCATCGACGCGGGTGTAGATGCTGTCTGGCCCGGCTGTGACATATGGCCGGACGTCAAAGCGGAGAATGTACAGGCATGGGTCCGAACCATGCGGGAATTGGGAAAACAGCCTTCACCGGCGGTTGGAAGAGTATAAGTCATCGAACACTATGGGATGGAGGAAAGTAAATGGTCGCGGAAGAAAGACGTGCTGAAATTTTGAAGAATCTCTCAGATGGCGTAGTGGAGTATCAAGAAGATCAAGTCAAAGAGTACGCCACGGCAGCTGTCGAAGAAGGTCTCGACGCCTACGACGCAATCATGAACGGCCTGGCGGCGGGCATGGAGATCGTAGGTGATCTGTACGATCGTCAGGAGTACTTCGTACCGGAGATCTTGATGTGCGCAGACGCCCTGTACGCAGGGCTGGACATCCTCAAGCCTCATTTGAAAAAGGATACGTCTGCGGCAGTCCGGGGCCAGGTCGTCATCGGAACGGTTCAAGGGGACGTACACGACATTGGCAAGAATCTTATCAAAATGATGTTCGACGTGGGCGGCTTCACGGTCCACGACTTAGGTCGAGACGTGCCCTTGGAGAAGTTCGCCGAGGAACAGTTGCGCACCGATTCGGAGATCGTGGCCCTCTCCGCGATGATGACCACCACCATGATGGGAATGAAGAAGGTTATTGCAATGATCAAAGAAAAAAATCCCAACGTGGCCATCATGCTTGGAGGAGCGCCCGTGACCAAGGACGTGGCAAATCTGTTCGGCGCTGACGGCTATGCAGAGAGCGCGGGAAATGCTGTCCAGGAAGCCATAAAGATGATTGGGCAGCTCCGCAAGCTGAAGGAAGAAGGCCTCCCGTCCGATCGGTGAGAATGAGGAAATGCGTTTTCGATGGCTCCAGGCGCAGGTGGTTCGTGGCATCCTTGGAGCGTGTACGAGAGGAACGCTCTTGAAGCGCCTGTGTGCGGCCTCAGATGCGGAGCATGGGCCTGGACGGCGCCGCTATGGTGTGGGAAGTCTGGTATCGACGTGCAGTCTTCCCGCGCGAAAGTCTGCGCGATGAAGCGGCCGCTGGTTCTCCGTGTTGATCCGATGTCCGGACGATTGCCCGTCTCTTCCGATTCTCGGGTTCCCTAGTGATGGGCCCTGGTGCCAGGCCGAGTACCTGATTCGGGAAACGTCGGGAGCTCCTGAGACGAGCAATGATGGCTCCGTGGCGACCGGAACATTTGATGCAATGGTGATCGCAGCCGAACGGTCGCCTTCGCGCAGCGATCTACTCCGAAGTACCCTGCTGCCTGCGTGAATACAAGGCCGGAGGGGCTAAGGAGTGCGTCTCGGGATCTCGAGAACCCTGAACTGAGTGAAGATCTGGTGAGAAGACACTTGGCCCTCGGAGTTCATCACTTGGACAGTGCCGAACGCGCGGGGTCCTGACCGGACGGGAAGGCTGCTTCGTCTGATTGGCTCTCGATTGAGAACCTTGGGGCTGGGAGTATTCCGGGCAGGCCGGACGGAAGAGTTCGCGACGAGCGCCGGGTCGGCAAGGCGGAATGCGGTGTTTCCAGAATCCCGGTCGCAGTGCCTGCTTCTCAATCTCATCGCGGTTACGTGCATACAGGGGACCATGAGAGTGAAACGAGTAAAATCAGCCCTCATACCAATGCGCTTTCAAGCAAATAGCGCCCTGCTCCCTGGCGGAACAGGCATCTCACCTGCCTCGTTGGGGCAGGCGAGACGCCTGCCCACCACTCCTCATCCATGATTGTTATCCGTTTGATTACGCATTGGTATCAAACGAGAGCTACGAAAAGAAGGGGTATCGCGGAATGAATAAAAAGCAGCATATGATAATCTTCCAACCGTCTGCACGCCGTGGTTTGATTGACGAGGGAACCAATCTTATTGAGGCGTCCCGGCAGTTGGGGGTGGACATTGAGGCTCTCTGCGGAGAAAAGAAAGTCTGCGGAAAGTGCAAAGTCAGGATTGAAGAAGGATTCTTCGAGAAATTCGGTATCCAGTCCAGTCGATCCCACGCGAGTGAATGGCAGGAAGAAGAAGACAAATTCTTCACCCCCAGCCAGAAAGAGGAAGGGTACCGTTTGGCTTGCGTGGCAAAAGTACTGGGCGACATGCTGGTGTTCGTTCCCGAGGAAGCCCGCGCCGGAAAGCAGATCGTGAGTAAGGCGGCCAGAGACATTCACATTGACTGGAATCCGGCGGTCAAACAATATTTTGTCCAGGTCGTGCCACCCACCTTTGAGGAGCCCATGGGCGACTTTGAAAGGATCTGTGCGGAACTGGAGAGAAACTACGGCTTGAGAGACCTCAATATAGACTGGCCGACCTTGAGAAAACTTCCCAGGCGTCAGAGGGACGGCAACTGGGGGGTCACGGTCGCTGTCTGGATGGATAAAGAGATCGTACGTGTCATGTCGGGAAATGTGGAAGACTGCTACGGCATTGCAATTGATGTGGGCACCACCACCGTGGCTGCATACCTCTGTAATTTACGCACGATGGAGGTGATCGAGACGGTCTCCATGATGAATCCCCAGTGCAAGTATGGTGAAGACGTCATGGCTCGCATCACCTACCACATGATGAATCCAAACGGACTCGAGACCATGAGCAACGACCTTGTCGAAGGATTGAACAAGCTTGTTGTACAGGCCTGCGAGCGCACTCACCCTCCCAAACAAAGAAAGAAACAGAAAGACGAAGCGGAAGAGGAGATCATCGAAGCGCCCGAAGTGACCGAATCCGCAAAGCACGAACAGAAGGAGTTCCTTTGCCTGGAGACGACCGACATCGTAGATATGACCATCGTGGGCAATACTGCCATGCACCATATCTTGCTGAAGCTCGACCCGGAGTTCGTCGGGCTGGCTCCCTTCCCGCCGGTCATTCATAGAAGTCTCGACATTCGCGCACGTGACCTGGGCATCACAGTGAATGACTCGGCGTACGTGCACGTCTTGCCCAATGAAGCAGGATTTGTCGGTGCTGACAACGTGGGCGTGCTCATCGCCGAAGAGCCTTATAAGAGCGATCAAATCCAGCTTCTCATCGATATCGGCACCAACGGGGAACTGGTCCTGGGAAACAACAAGAAGTTGATCTCCTGTTCCTGCGCAACCGGTCCCGCACTTGAGGGGGCACAGTTGAGCTACGGCATGCGGGCAGCCCCTGGCGCAATCGAGCGGATAACCATCAGTCCGGACACCCATGAAGTCGATTACAAGGTCATAGGACACGACGCTTGGAAGAATTACTCCAAACCTGAAGACATGAAGACCAAGGGCATATGCGGATCCGGAATCCTCGATGTGCTGGCCGAGCTTTACACCTCGGGCGTCATAGCGAAGAGCGGCAGATTCAGCAAGAACCAGAAATCCAATCGCTACCGGGTAAATCCTGACACGAAACAGCCGGAATTTGTCATTGCATGGGCCAATGAAACATCAATCGGCAAGGACGTGGTCATCACGCAGAAAGATATCCGGCAGATCCAGTTGGGCAAGGGAGCGCTGTACACGGGATGCAAGCTCATGATGAGGCGTATGGGTCTGGACAAGGTTGACTGCATCAAGATTGCCGGAGCGTTCGGCACGCACGTGGACAAGACCAAGGCGCTGATCATGGGACTTTTCCCTGACTGCGACCTGGAGAACGTGTTTGCAGTGGGTAACGCAGCAGGGGATGGAGCCAGAGCAGCTCTTCTGAATCGCGAAAAAAGAGCGGAGGCGAACTGGGTGTCCCGCAACGTGGAATACATTGAACTTACCGTGGAATCCGATTTCCAGCAGCAGTTCATGGAATCCATGCAGATACCCCATATGAAGCACGAGTTTCCGCACCTGGAAGGCATAGTGCCTGCGGAGACCCTGCATCAGAAATGATGGCCCGGCGGGAGGCAGCCGAGAAAGCCTCCCGCAATCGGACAGTTCGACCACGTCCTTCCGCGAAGTTCGTTGGCTGTGTCCCATGTCGAGGCCGGCTTTGCCTCGGGTCAGAAGAAGGGGACAGGTGAAACTCGTTGTTTCGCGAAAGGAATGAGTCTGAAGCGGGGTCACAACAATCGTGACATTTGCTGCTCCCGTTTCTTGACGAGCGCCACCCATGTAGTATACTAAACTAGTAAGGTTTGTTCCGCGGGTTCACGTGTCCTTCGCCGATTCTTCAACTGGAGGATGACTTGGTAGCCGTAACAGTCAAGGCGGGCTCATGCGGTTTTCTGACTCGCATCAGAGCTCGAAGAGAAAACCGACGGGAGGTACGCATCGAGATAGAGTCAGACTGCGAGTCCGTTCACGACTTGGGGTTCGTTCTGGACGAACTGGGTCCTCTCGGCATGAAGGACGTCATCAGCGTGAACCAAGAAAAGAACCAGGTATTTAGAGTTGCCACCGATACGTTGCCACACGCTGCGTGCCCGGTGCCCGTGGCCATAATAAAGGTTTCGGAAGTGGCGTTAGGGCTGAATGTTCCGAGCCCGGTCACTATCGAGTTCGAGTGCGGCTCGGAGGAGGAAACCGCGTAACAAGGCTCTCTCGTTCAGGGGGCTCCGGCTGCCCAATGGCAGCGCTGTGTCGCCCGCATGGTGACATGAGGGCGTCGCTCGAGGGGAATTCAGGCCGCTCATAGAGCTTAGCACGGTTTTCCTAAATCAGGTCGCATTTTTTTGTCGGAGCAGATTGCTTCGCGTTGCTCGCAATGACACTGCTCGGGCCTGTCATTGCGAGGAGCGCAGCGACGAAGCAATCTCTCTTGGTCATGAAATCCGTCACCGAACTTTACGAAAAACAATACTAAGCTACACACGTTAGCACGAGTGAGATGCGTAATGGCTGTGAAAAACAAGGACCTTATCCAGTTGAGAGATGTGTGTCGTACCCGAGACAAGCACTCTCTAGCCTCTCTTTCTCATGATTCTCTTGAAGAAATTGACCTCCTTGCCAAGGAGTTGGGCTTCATTGCGGTTCACGTGCTCCAAGCGTCTGAAATTGTGACCGCCAGCTGGGTAGGGCTCAAATGTCGTTATGGATGCGCAAATTATAACACGAGCTGGTGTTGTCCACCCGCAGCGCCGGATCTACAAACCACGCGGGAGCTCTTGTCGGAATACGATGTGGCCCTGTTGTTAATTAGCGAAAACGTCAATGAGCACTTCTACCGGAACTCGGCTATAAAAAGGAGAAGGCAAGTCAAGCAGTGGAAGTCCACCGTGGCGCTGGAGCGGAAGCTATTTCTGATGGGATACTACAAAGCCTTCGGTCTTCCCGCGGAGACCTGTGCACTGTGCAAAGAATGCGCTTATCCAAAACAGTGCAGATTCCCGAACGAGAAAAGGCCCTCACTGGAGGCCTGTTCCATCGACGTCTTCCAGACGCTGAAAAGAGTGGGGAAATCGGCCCGGCTCGTCGGAAATATCGAAGATAGCTATTACAGCTATTCCTTGATACTGCTCTTTTAAGGAGACACCAACTCTTCCAACGAGGTCCGAGACGCTCCCGTGAAAGTTCCAGTTTTCGGTACAGGGTGAGGACATTCTTGGAATTCCTGCAAGAAGACCCTTGAAGCGGTTACCCGGAGACGTGTGTTGTGAAAACCATTGAAGCGGACAACGTCTTGGAATCCAAGGGTATTCTTTTCCTCGAATAACTTCTTTTTACGGGCCCTCGTCATCGATATATAGTAATTCTCGAAAGTATTGTCGGACTGATAAGCCTTCTCTTGCATGTACAATGTTGAATCATGTCATTGAGAGGGCAAAGCCCGAAGCAATCTCCAACTGACCAAGACTGAGATTGCTTCGTCGTTCCACTCCTCGCAATGACATGATTGTATGGTCGGAATGTGGGCGAGAGTCGTGAAGGATTCCGACAGAATTTTCGAGAAGTGGTCTAGCAGTTCCCGGCATCAAGATCTTCACTCCTCATCAAATAAAGTCATGATCAAAAGAGTGACTTAATGCAATAGCTTAGGGTTGAAACATAGATTTGCGCCCTCCTCTTTGTCACATGGGGGATCCCACGTGGACTTTCATCCGCAAAAAGGTTCATTCGGACAAACGCTTTGGCAACCGCTTAGAGTCAGAGTTGCCGACGCGCAACGGAGAATGCGATGAGCCGGGCGGGCACAAGCGCATATGTGATTTCAGGTTTCTTGGGAAGCGGCAAGACGACTTTTCTCAACCACATGCTTAAGGAAGTCCCGCCGGACTTGAAGTTGCTTGTCCTGATGAACGAGTTCGGGGAAGAGAGCATAGATGGAACACTCGTAGAAGACCCCGAGCTGGAGATGGTAGAGATCAGCAGAGGATCGATATTCTGTGCTTGCGTCAAAGGCGATTTCATCAAAGCCCTGTGCCGGGTCGCGTTTGTCATCCAACCTGACGTGTTGGTCATTGAAGCCAGTGGGGTGGCGAACCCCGCGGATATTGGCAGAGATCTATTTAACCCTGTGTTCAAAGGTAGGTACACTCATCTGGAAAAGGTCTGCATTATCGACGCAGCCAACTTCATGGAACAATACGAGATTTTTACTGCCGTGGAAAAGCAGATTGAGGCGTCGGACAGTTTCATCATCAACAAGACGGATCTGGTTCAGGATAGTACGGTTGATTCCGTCAAGGAAGTGATCCTGGGCCACAATCCCGGGGCAACGTTCATGGAGACTTCGTTTGCACGAGTCGTTTTGCCGGATCTGTTCAGCTTCGTGCCCCAAACCGATGCCGTTGACTCTGAAATAACGGATTACGGGACAAGGCGCCTGACAGAAGACGCCCTTGAAGCTGTGGTGGACCGGATTCTTGACGATGAATCAGCACAGGTAGCGCCTCCGGATAGGCTGATTTCCATTGCCTGCCGATGGCTTTCCGGATCCCTGAAAGATTTTCGGGGCATTGCCGAGAAGCTTCCGTCCGACGTAATCCGTGCCAAAGGATTCGTCTTTGAAAACGGTCGACCGTATCTGTACAGTCATGTCGGGCATTCTTATGACATTGTGCCATTTGAAGGTCCGAGGCTCCTCAATAGATCCGTGAATCGTGTGGTATTCATACGCCGAGAGCTCAAGGAAGACGACATACGCTCAATGTTTGCGGACCGGGGATTAAGGCTCGTTTAGTTCATTGGGCAGAGAAATGGTTGGGCGATTTGTCGGCGGTCCACTCGGCCCGAAGCCCGGGAAAGTCAATTGACATGCCGTTGGTCCCGCAGTATGATGAAAATACGGCCTGTGGAGGTAAATATGCCCGAGAAACGTAGAATCTTTGTGTACACGGGTGACGGCAAAGGCAAGACCACGGCAGCTCTCGGGCGCGGTTTGGGGCCTATTTCCAGAGGCCTGAAGGTCTACATGGTGCAGTTCCTTAAGCGTCCGAACACTTCAGGTGAACATTTTGTCCCCGCGGCCCTGTCATCGCTGTTTACGATCAAACCAATGGGCAGAGGCCGGTTCATAGCGAATCGCCCGAGTGAACCCGAGGATCGAGTGATGGGACAGCTCGCTCTGAAGCAGGCCCGAAACGCCATGTTGAGCGGAGAGTACGCCACGGTCATACTCGACGAGGCTACTGCGGCTGTGCGCAAAAAAGTCATCGACCTACCACAACTTCTTGATTTCATGGCCTCCAAACCCGAAGGCGTAGAGCTGGTTATCACCGGCCGTCACGCCCCTTCCGATATAATTAGAGTGGCCGATGTCGTCATTGAAATGAAAAAAATCAGACATCACTTCGATAAGGGCTGCAAGGCCCGCAAGGGAATAGACTATTGAGCTCCTAGCCAGATCCTTTATGGATTATTTGGCCAAAGCCTGACGATCAATTCAAACCGCAACGGAAGAGATGGAAAAGAGAGCTATGAATCCTTCCACGGAAAAGAGTGCTTTCTCCTCTCGCGGACCTCAGGACTTGTATCGAAACCTGGAAGAAGAGGCCGAAACTCGCCTTGAAACGTATGGGACCCGAGTCTTGCAGCAGCTAGGAGACTGGCTGGGGGCCCATAGGCTGATTCTTTACATTCGTGATAACGACCAAGAGCGAAGGGTGCTGCTCGCAAAGCTCACACGCAACCACAACGCGTGGCATCTCGAGACCGAGGGACCGGAAATACACCCCGAGCGCCCGAGTGCCAAGCGCAGGTCAAAACCCATTTTTACCCTCAAGTCCCAATTCAATTATTCTCTGAATCTGCCGCATCGTTGGATGGGCATGCTCACTCTCGAGTATCTCGGCATCAGCTGTCTCTCTCACCAGGAGCATGCAGCCATCGACGAGATATTAAAAAGCTTCAGCCAGCATGTTACTCTAGTGCTGATGGAGCGCAATCTTGCAGATTTGCAGAATCGCCTGAACCAGGAAAAAAAGGTAACTGAAGATCTTCGCTCTCTCGTTTCCAACCTCAGTAAGGAGCTGTACTGCCTGAGCAGCATTTCCAATGCCATTGGCCAATCCTACAATGTTGAGGGTGTGCTGACCGGTGTCCTGGAAACAATCCTGCCCCTGTTGCGGGCCAGCCTGGGGGTGATCTATTTTCCCGAGACCCGCCAATGTGTCACCTTTCAGTCGCCCCGATCAAAACCCAAGAGACGTGAGGATCCCTGGTTCAAATACTATTTCGAAACCGAAATGAGTTCGCCTGCGAGATCTTCGGGCCGCAATTCGTTCAGTATCCAGTCCGTCGCCGATCATCCGCGCTTTCCCGTCGGTTTGCGGTCCCATCTCGTATCTCAGGGGATTGAGTCCGTTCTGGAGTTTTCCCTCTGCCATCAGAATGAGCTACTGGGTATGGGATTTCTGGGACTTCAGCAGAATCGGGAGCAGCCAGCCGACACGCGGCTCCTCATGATTACCTTGAACATGATCGGACTGTTCCTGGAACATATTTCCCTCATGGGAGATCTCGAACGGCAGGTCAAGCTTATCTCCAAAGAAAAACTCGACATGGAGAAAAAGCAACGCTTCCTTATTGACAATATGGGCAGACCATTTGCGCAAAACAATGCCAAACGATCTCCGACCACAGATCGGCTCCTCGACGAAATCGAACGGTCCCGCAATATGGCCTTACTCGCGGAGCTTGCCTCCGGAATCGCCCATCAGATAAGGAATCCGTTGAGCAATCTCGTGTACGGTCTTCATCTCTTGCAACAAGACGAAATCACGGAACACGAAAAAAAGGAACTGTTTCAGACTGTTACAGAGCGTGTCGAACTCATGAACCGGATGATTAGTGACTTCATCCGGTATACTCGAATACCGGAATTAAGGCTCACCGTCGAATCTATAAATGACATTCTCAAGAACACTCTCCGTTTGTTTAGCGGCTGGACGGCACTGGCAGACGTAGAATTATCAACCTCTTTCGATCCGGATTTACCGTGCACCAAGGTAGACCTTTTTCTCTTGAACCAGGCGTTCCAGAACGTAATCAAGAATGCGATGGAAGCCATGCGCGATCACGGAACTCTTTGGGTGTCCACCAGGAAACTGAAGATCAGACACGGTCCCGAGCCACACCTCGAATTCGCCGAAATAGTATTTGAGGATGATGGGCCGGGCATAGCCGAAGAAGATATCGACAAGGCCCTGAAGCCCTTTTACTCCAAAAAAGAGGGCGGGCTCGGATTGGGACTCCCGTTGGTGGAGCACATTGTTCGTGTGCATGGGGGTGCGGTCACACTGGAAAACGGGAGCAATGGAGGAGTCAGAGTAATGATCTACCTGCCCATTCGGTGAGGTTGGGATGCAACACCGTTTACTCATCGTTGATGACGACATCAATTCCGCCAAGTCACTTGCCCGGATATTGGATTCGGAAGGGTACGCGCCGGATTATGTGCCAAGTGCGGAGGAGGCGTTCTCCCTCCTGCGCGAAGTGGATTACGATCTTTTTCTCATTGACATGGTCCTGCCCGGAATGGACGGCCTTGATTTTCTGAAGCGCGTGAAGGAAATGAATCCGGATATGCTGGCTGTGGTTATTACTTCCTACGGCTCCATAAGTACCGCTGTGGACGCACTGAAATCCGGGGCCGCCGATTTTCTGGAAAAACCGGTGATTCCCGAGAAGCTGCTTCACGTATTGCGTCGCACATTTGAAGAAAGACAACTGAAGAGAGAAGTGGTCGCCTTGCGGGCCGATCTCTTGCGACGATATCATTTTGAAAACCTGGTCGGTAAGCATCCGGGAATGCAGGGCATCTTCAATCTGATTGAATCGCTGTCGAGCATGGACTCCTCTGTGCTCATTACCGGTGAGACCGGGACAGGCAAGGATCTGGTGGCAAGAGCAATCCATTTTCACAGCAACCGAAAAAGTGGACCTTTCGTAGCAATTAACTGTGCAGCCGTACCCGAAACCCTCCTGGAAAGCGAACTCTTTGGATACGAACGCGGGGCTTTTACCGGCGCCGAACGGCGCAAGCAGGGGAAGCTGGAACAAGCCAACGGCGGTACGCTGTTTCTCGATGAAATCGCTGACATGCCGCATGCTTTGCAAAGTAAACTTCTGAGGACCATTCAGGACAAGAAGATCGAGAGACTGGGGGGAACCAAACTGATAGCGTTGGACTTCAGAATTGTGGCTGCAACAAATAAAGATCTCACCCAGGAACTGAATGCAAATCGGTTTCGTCTGGATCTCTACTATAGGATCAACGTGGTGCCCATCCACCTTCCACCCCTGCGCGAACGCTTGGAAGACATACCTTTGCTGACGGACCATTTCTTGGACAAGCTTGCGCGCACGAACAACAGGCCTAAATCGAGCTTGTCCCAGAGAGCTATGTTGAGCCTGATGAAACACTCGTGGCCGGGCAACGTTCGCGAGCTGGAAAATGTCCTGGAACGGGCCGTGATCTTGGCCCAGAACGATTTTATTGAGGAGATTCCTTTTCCTCTCTCGCCCGGCCAAACGTCCATTTGTCCTGGCGCAGCATCGTTCGAATTCAATCCGAATCTTCCTCTCAAGATGATCAGGGATCAGGCGTTGGCTGTGGTAGAAAAGCAATACTTCAGTCACCTTCTCAGAAAAAATAAGGGATCTGTGAGGCTTACCGCTGCCGATGCTCAGGTTGACGCACGTACGGTCCTGAGAAAAATCACTCAATTGGGGCTCGTCCGGACGGATTACAAGTAGCCGGCCTCATAATCGGACTCTAATGTCCGATCGGACCATTCATGTCCGAATCAAAAATCCGATTTTCTCTCTGGCCAAACCGGATCAGCGTTCCCAAAAAAGAGGTAACTAATTGGGAATCCAAGCATATACTGTCTTGTGGTGGTCTGTGGGATTAATTATCACGAGACTGTTTACAGTTGGCCGGACCGTGCGCTCTATGTCCGAACTCCGGATTGATCGGCCGCGACCACGTGCCAAGAGGAGACTCAAGAAGGCGGTTTGCAGCCATCACCTTTCTTAAGCATCCCGTGCACGGCCCATTTTGTCAACCACCTGGCACCTTAGTGGCACAATATTTGCTTAGAAGTCGTTGTTATCGGTCAGAGTCTCCATCGGAAACAACATCCTATCCAGCAGTCGATTTTTCCTGGCGTTATGGTCGTGACGCCCCAGCTAACATGATCGGGTTTATTTGCGGGGCATACGAGAAGCGGATGAATTTGTAGCGTAGTTTCTTGTTATGGCTTTCATGTAGATGTGGGTCGTTGGCTCCCCAGCAAGCAGCGGATCTCTCGAAAGAACAACGAGAGATCACGGTAGGGGTTTGTCTGCCCTCTTGACCTCACGCTGGGCGAGAACGCGGCCACAACCAGGAACGCCGTCTTCAGGGTCACAAGTAGATGATCGAACAAGAATTCGCAGATCTTTATCCCTTGACCGGAGAGAACTTGGCCCAATATCTCCCGGACGTTGATTGCCGTGAATGCGGTTTCGCTTCCTGTATGGATTTTGCGGAAGGCTTAATGGGTGCCACGGCAAAAACCGGGAACTGCCCCGAACTGGATCGTGACCTGGCAGTGATTATCGATGCGCTTGTGGAATTTCAGCTTCCGGTGATTCCCTATAATGTGATGATGGAGAGTTTTTCACCGGGTTTGATCCGCGTCGGCGCCCCCGACGTTTCTTCTTCGGTGTTGGTAACGGGAAACTTTCAAGAGACGGTCCGGCTCCTGGAAAACATTTTGAACACGTGCGGAATCCAAGCGCTCCTGCTCTTAAGCGACACGAAAGGCTACAGCGTGGATAATGCAGTTGAGGAAAAGCGGTTCAGCCCTTTCGAGATCTTGAAGGTGATTACGGAATCGGAAGTAGGATCTCTGGTAAGCCACAGAAACATCGTAATACCCGGTCTGGCGCGGCATCTTGCCAGTCAAATCAAGCAGACCACCGGATGGCAAGTCGCTGTGGGACCGGTGAGCGGATTTGAACTCCCCCTTTTCCTGGTAACCGAGGGGTTGGCAGGAACGCTGGGAGGACAGTAGCAATGAGGGAGGAGGTGACGCTGGATTCTTACAAGAGAAGGCAGCGCAAGATAAGGAGTGAATATGACGTCTAAAGAAAGAGTGATGAAGGTTTTTAGTCACGAGAAAGCGGACCGCTTGCCGTGTTTTTGTGCCAACGGCACCCCAACGTACGAGCAGATGGAAAAGGTCGGGGCGTATTGGCCGGAAGCCCACGAGCGCGCCGAAGACATGGCGAAACTTGCCATCGCCGCTTATACCATACTCGGATTTGATGCGGTTAGAGCTCCATTCTGCCAAACTTTCGAGGCAGAAGCCCTGGGATGCACGGTCAAATTCGGGGGAAGGGAAAATATTCCCGGCATCGACCATCCGACGCTGTATAAGCTGGATGATGTGCCAGTCCTACCGGACGATTTCTTGAAAAGAGGTCGAATTCCTCAGCTCATCGAGGCCGTGCGGATAATGAAACGCGAAGTCGGTGATAAGGCAGCGATCATCGGCGGTATCATAGGACCCTTCACAATTGCCGGAGCAATGCTGGACGCCGTGCCAATACTGAAGGCAAGTTTCAAAAGCCCCGACAAGCTGCACCCCTTCCTTGAGGTGGCAGAGAAGGCAGGGACCATGTTGGGCAAGGCACTCATCGAAGCAGGTGCGGATATCATCGCAGTAGAGGATATGCAGGCATCCCCTGACCTGATTGCTCCCCACACCTATCGGGACTTGGAGCTGGAATATCAGAAGAAACAGGTTGAAGCGCTGGATGCGCCGGTTATTCTGCACATTTGCGGAAACGTCGACAAAATAGTCGGTTTTATGGCCGAAACCGGCTGTGCCGGGATCAGCCTCGAGCCAAAGTCTGATACGCAACTTGCACGAAAGGTGGTGGGAACACAGGGAATCATCATCGGGGGAGTTGATGCGGCGACGACACTGTTCATGAAGGGGCCGGACGTGGTGAAAGAAGCAGCGCGCGAACAGGTCGAGATGGGACTGGATGTCCTCGCTCCCGGTTGTGCCATCGCACCGGGTACGCCGACGGCGAATCTACTGGCAATGGTGGAAGTGGCCAAGGAATACACCGACGCATGATACTGGTTCTGCGCGGGATTGGCCAGGCTGTTAACCTCAATCTCTTAAACACGAGGAGGGGAACATGAAGTACTTGACGGACTATTCAAACGTCTTCACCCGGTACGACCTTAACATCGAGGTCGCACGACAAGCTGCCCGCAAGGTCTCAAAAGACGAGCTTCTGCAAAAGGTGGCCGATTCTGTGGTGAAGGGGGAGGAAGATGAGGCGGCGAAACTTACGAAAGAGGCTCTCCAGAAAAAGTCGCCTATGGATGTCATCAACGAAGGACTCATCCCCGGAATGAACGAGGTGAGCCGGCTGTGGGACGAAGGGGTTTATTTCTTGCCCCAAGTCATTCTGGCGTCCGACGCCATGAACGCGGGCATTGCTCTATGCGAAGAGAAAATGGGCAAGGCCATGGACAAGAAGGGCAAGGTTGTCACACACACTGCTGAAGGAGACATCCACGACATCGGCCAGGTAATCGTCAATGCGCTACTGAACGCGAACGGCTTTGATGTCATAAACCTTGGGGCCGATGTTCCGGTGGACAAGGTCGTCGAGGCCTGCAGGGTGCACAATCCAGTTATGGTAACGGGCACAGCTCTCATGACCACCACCATGACAGCTTTTCCGAAAATCGCCTCCCAGTTGAAGCGGCTCGGGCTGGCTATTCCCTTTGTATGCGGTGGAGGGGCCGTCAGCGAGGAATATGTGACGAGCTTCGAGCTGGGTATCTGGGGCAAGGAGGCCAATCAGGCCCCAGGGATGGCCGAAGACGCTCTCTCAGGCGACAACTGGCAAGCAATGAGAGGTAAGTGGAACGGTTAATTGGAAGCCTAATCCCAGCCAACCTTGATCCTGGATCAAAGGAGGAGGACGAATCATGAAATTCAGCAGCGAAATGGCTTATAAAAGCGCAGATGAGATGATGTTCGGCACAGCCAAAAAGCCTGTGAAGACCAAAAGAGGCTTGGTCTTGGGTGGCGGCCACGTTGTCCCTGAGATAGTTCCCCATCCCCGTCCCGGCAGCGAAAAGACGATGAAGACGTTGCTGCGCGAATATGAGAGAGCCAACGGGGACGCGCTGGAGAGATGCGTCATCGTGGGACATCCACAACTCCAGATAGAAAACGAGCACATCTTCCAGATGACACACAACCCCAAGTGGGGAGGGGAGATCGCTGCCCAAACAGCAAAGCAGATGGATGATTATCTTCAAAAATACGGGCTGAAGGCAGCCTATCGCGCGACCCCGGCAGACCTGCGTAAACCAGACATGGTCAACATGCGAGATTCCGACTACACGCGCGAGGTGCTCGAAACTTTCGAGGAATGCGCCAAGTATGCGGATATAGTCTCCATTGAGTCCATGGGTGGCAAAGAAGTGTTCGACCACGCCATTATCCGCAACGACATCGCCGGGCTCCTCTTCGGTCAGGCAGTGCTGGGCGGCAGAGACATGGAATGGATGTGGACACAGATCGTTGCCATAGCCAAGAAGTACAATTGCATTCCGGGTGGGGACACAAACTGCTCTGAGGCGAACACCGCCATGTTCATGGCCGGCGGTTTTCTCTCCAAGGACGTACCCCACACACTGGCCGCTCTTTCCCGCGCTATTTGTGCGAGCCGGACCCTTGTTGCGTATGAATGCGGAGCCACGGGGCCGACCAAGGACTGCGCGTACGAAGATCCGATCATCAAGTCTGTCACCGGTGTACCGATTTCCTGCGAAGGAAAGACCAGCGCGTGCGCGCACGCAGACCTCTGCGGCAACGTCATTGCGGCTGTAACGGACGTGTGGTCCAACGAAGCGGTGGAATATCACGACATGTTCGGTGGGACAACTACGGCTGTATTCGCCGAAATACTCGGTTATGACGTTGCGGCGATGAATGCGTCCATCGATCTGGGATACCAGAAAGAGTTTCAGGCGTGTCTCGTCAACTCGGATAAATATCGGGGATGCCACGGGTTCATGCTCAGCCCAGACAATGCATGGCAAATAGGCAAAGCGCTGGTGGACAACAACGCCAGTCTGTACGCCAGGGGCCGGGCGGCTGCCGTGAAATGTGGAGAGCTCATGTTGGGCGACCCGCTACTGAAGCTGACAGCCTATGAAAAGGAATCTTTGCAGGGTTACATGAAAGATCTGAAGGCGTTGCCTGACAAGGAATCGGATTTCATCGACATGTGCCTCAAGAAGTACGCAAAAGTAAAGGGCTTCGTCCCTGCTGCCTACGGCTTGTAGTGCTCTGAGCCTCTGGGGATCGTTTTCACCGGCGGTCCCCACTTGCCCCTTGGCGGGCTGGCGACGCAATAGGTGAAGATGGCTTGGATTAAGAGACTTGCAGTGGCCAAGGCTCCTGATGGCTGTCTTGGCCATATTTTCTTGGGCTGCCCACTACTGGATGTCACTCCCACAAAACTGCCGAGAAGAAAGGGTAAAGAACGGCGCCGGCCCTTCATCTTGGTTGAAAGGAGGTAGGTACAGCTGCCGTACCCAGGCGGCGGATCCGCCGGTCTGACATAATCCCATCTATGACGGAGGAGCGTAAATGGGAGAGTGAGGATCATCCTCTCACAGACGAAGGGGGAAGCAAATGGCAATGGCACTGTTGGTAGCTATCGGCGCTATGTGGTTGTCTGTCGCAATATTGTTTCTTGGCAAAGGCGAGCCTAAAGGTACCGGAGCGATCACCGCTGTTGTGGGTGCCGTCACCGTCGTGGGTTCCATACTTCAGGCTGCCGTTTTCAAGGATAACTTCGTGGCGGGGCTACTGTTCGCACATGGAATCTTCTATTGCTCCGTAGCCTACGCGTTGTTGGCGGGTCTGGAAGATCTGAGATCGACGGGCAACGTCGCCCTGTACACTGCGCTGGTGTCAATCATCTACATGATTCTGTTCTTTACCGGCGGGCCGGTCCTGGAGGGCGGCAAGATGCTGGTAGTCAAGAGCAATTATCTGGCGTTCGCATGCGCCGGGTATGCGGTTCTGACACTCATGGTCTGGCTGAACGCCTACGGCAAGTTCCCCACCAACATTCTGGCATGGTCATTGATTGTGTGGGTGGTGTTTGGGCTTTGGGTCCCTGCCTTCTATATGATGACCGCAGGAGCCTTTCCGTTCTAACTCTCTTGAGATCACCGCTTGCTGCACGCTGGACCGGGTCTTTGCCTGTTTCGTCATTTCCTGATGGCCGCTCGCTGGCGTTATAGGGTTTCTCAAAAGTAATGTCGGTTTTGATTATGCGAAAAGATTGGAAGATTGTCATTGCGAGGGCAAAGCCCGAAGCAATCTCGAATCGAGCGAAACTGGGATTGCTTCGTCGTTCCACTCCTCGCAATGACATGGTTGGACCACCGGAATACGGGCAAGCATTATGAGAGAATCCGACACAACTTTCGAGAACTACTCTTGTACCGCGTGGCTCGCGAAGTGACCACAGCACATGAGCTGTCCTGAGGGCATGTGGTCTGATCTCCGTGGTTGCCGAGAGCGACAAGCGCAGCGAGCGGCCGTTTTGTCCGGCTCAAGAGCGATCGTTAACCCAATTATTGTCGCGCCGCCGGACGCGGATTTCGGTGGTAGCTTGACACAAAAAACTCTGATGATCACAATGTAAAAAGCGGCTGATTCCTTGGGGTGAAGCGTCCACTCAAAAAAATCGACAAAACGGCACTCGGACACACACAAACCGCGGGGGCCGGCGAGGTAGTTTCATGATCGTAAACGTTGTCTACGGTTTTCTGGGAGCGGGGAAAACCACATTTATCAGATACATGATGGAAAATCCCCCCCAGAACGAAAAAGTGGTTATCGTGGTCAACGAATTTGGGGACGTAGGAATCGACGGCATCATATTGTCCAGTCATGGGGCCCAGGTCGCCGAAATTGTGGAGTTGCCTTCAGGATGCATCTGTTGCACCATGGCCAGCGATTTTAGACGCCAAGTCCTGGAACTCTCGCAGCGATTCGAGCCTGACCGGATGATTGTAGAGCCCACCGGGGTTGCCACCATATCTCAAATCATGCAAATACTTGAAGCGGAAGACCTGCGGCCGCTCTATACCGATCTCAGCGTGATTCACCTGTTGGACGCGTCCGAATTCCTGTCCTTTGTCAAGTCTCATCGTCATTTCATGGAAAACCAGATTCGCCGGAGCAAGTCTGTGCTCCTGAACAAGATGGACCGGGTAAAACCGATGATGGTAGACCTTCTCATAGCCTCCATCAAAGAGATCAATCCCGAGGTCTTTGTCTACCCAACGAGCTTCGCCCGCCTGGATGCTTCCGTCATGGAAATGATTTTGGGAATTTCTCGCGGCAAAGGGGAACAGCCCGGGTTTGGGGCACAACCTGAAGAACCGCAAGGTCACGATCAGCAACAGCATGATCATGACCACGGACTGGCCGGTGAATTCGAATCGTTCGGGCGCAAGTTCTCTGATTCTTTTTCCCGAAAGCGCTTGGAATCGTTCTTTCAGAGCTTAAAGGCCGGTGGCTACGGAAGAGTGGTTCGTGCTAAAGGTGTGTTCCGTACCAGTGAAGATTGGATAAAATTGGAGCTGGCATCGGGCGAAGTGCTCATTGAAAGGGCTCCAACCGGAGAGTACAGTGCGGTTTCCATAATCGGTCAGGACATGGTTCCGCAAGCTATGGATCAGGCGTTGGCCGATTG
>Ga0187785_10000104_pt1 | contig 30237 bp, 27 predicted proteins | sample 0815_BV2_4_20_MG_FD_132466 | JGI IMG/M metagenome (GOLD analysis project Ga0187785, IMG submission 132466) | Tropical peat soil microbial communities from peatlands in Department of Meta, Colombia - 0815_BV2_4_20_MG | ecosystem: Environmental > Terrestrial > Soil > Wetlands > Peat | place...
ACCAGAAGATCGGCGGGAGTATCGGACCCTGCCATCCGCCAAAATACAGTGTGGTCATAAGGGAACTCAAAAACAGAAGATGCGCATATTCACCGAGATAAAACAGCCCGAATTTCATGGAGCTGTACTCGGTCTGGTATCCTGCGACCAGCTCGTTCTCGCATTCCAGCAGGTCGAAAGGAGTCCGGGCTATCTCTGCGCTGCCTGCTATCAGGAAGAGAATGAATCCGAGTGGCTGTCTGAAGACAAACCATTTCCAGACGGAATCCTGGGCTTCCACGATTCCCGTGAGGCTGAGCGTTCCTGCCAGCATCAACACGCCGACCACCGACAGGCTCAATCCCAGCTCATAGCTGATCATCTGGGCACCGGATCGAACCGAACCCAACAATGAATACTTGTTGTTCGAGGCCCAGCCGCCCAGAACCACTCCGTAAACACCCAGGGAAGAAATTGCGAAGATGTAGAGTATCCCTACGTTCATATCCGAGACAACTCCACGGTCCAAACCGTATTTCGCAGCCGCTGCCCCCAGAATGCTTTCCAGTCCAAGGCCTTTGGCAAAGGGTATCACTCCGAAAGGCACGAGCGCACAGATGACCACGATCAGCGGAGCCGCAATATAGATCGCTTTGTTTGCTCCGGCGACGGTTATCTCTTCTTTGAGCAAGAGCTTTGCACCGTCGGCCAGCGGCTGAAGCAGACCCCACGGTCCCACTCGGTTCGGCCCGATCCTCACTTGAATCCAGCCGAGGACCTTCCGTTCGATCAATGTCAGGTATGCCACGCAGGTCAGAACAACAACGAGGACCAGCAAGACTTTTATAACCAGCAAAATGACAGGGAGGGCGGATTCCATCTACGCAACCTCTTGAGGTTTAAACCTTTTCGACTTTAACTTTTATAAGGGGGTCTCCCCAGCGTGTGAGCCGGTTGAGCTTCACTTCGGGAAAATGCAGAGGGACGATGACAAAGCCGTCCATAGCGCGTCGCGTCGGTTTCACCTTTACCTGGACCGAAGCTCCGGCAGGTGTCGCGACTTTCACTTCATCTCCTTCGTTCAGCCCCATTTTCTTCATGTCCGCGTAACTCATCTCGGCGTACCCATCAGGGCACACTTCCACCATGGATGGGCTCCACACCGACAAGGACCCGGAATGGAACTTTACAATTCCCGGAACAAGAACCATTGCCGAATCTATGCTTTCGGGAGTTCGCAACGCGAGGGCCGGTAAGAGACGGGCCTTCCCCGTCGGGAAGCCGCCTTCATAGAGCATGGTCTTTCCCGGATCGTTCGCATCCACGCATGGCCAAGGCAAGCCGTGCTCAGAGATACGTTCGTACGATATTCCCTTGTACACGTCCACGAGGCCGGCGATTTCGTCCATGATCTGCTCCGGTCCGGAATACGTCAGGCCCGGTTTGCCCATCATTGCCGCCAGAGCAGTGAATATTTCGAGATCGGCTTTGCCCGTGGTTTTCAGAGCAGGTCGAACCCGCTGAACGAGTCTTTCCGCACTTGTATACGTGCCGGTCTTTTCCGCGAAGGATATCACGGGCAAGACCGCATGAGCCATTTTGGCGGTGGAACTCGAGAACATGTCCTGAACGACCAGGAACTCGAGTTTCGAGAGAGCCCTTTCAACCTGCTCCCTGTCCGGGTACGAATCGAGCGGATTTTCTCCCACGATGTAGAGCCCGCGTATTTCGCCGCTCTCGGCCTTGGCGAGAATTTCACTTGCGCTCAAACCCTTTTCTGTCGGAATTGGCGCACCCCACGCCTTTTCAAATTTGGCCCGTGCCGCATCATCGGCAATTGACGAGAAACCCGGGAGAAGATCCGGCGCCAGGCCCATGTCGACAGCGCCCTGTGCATTGGCCTTTTCTCCGAAAACATGCACTCCCGCAGATTCTTTTCCTATATGGCCAGTGACGAGCGCCAGGTTCGCGGCTGCTTTCGTTAGCTCGACATTGTCGCCCAGGCGGTTCATGCCCAGAGAAATGACGATTGCGGCCCTGGGGGTTTCAGCGTAGTCCTTTGCCGCGTTCCGGATCAGTTCTGCGTCAACGCCCGTGATCTTTGACACGGCTTCCGGAGTGTATTCACCGAGAGAAGCCGTAAGCGCTTCGAGGCCGTCCGCTTTAAGGTCCAGAGCCGCTTTGTCAAAGAGTCCTTCGTCGAGGATGCACTTGAGCATCGCGTTGGCAATCAGGTGCTCCGTTCCGGGCGGAATATGCAGGAAAAGCGACGGACGACGGTCCGTGAGCTTCGTGCGGATGGAGTCTACAATGACCAGCCTCGCCTTGCGCCTACCTGAAGCCAGAATGACTTCGTTCTTGGCCACAGGATGAGTCTCGGTGAGATCCGCTCCAAAGAGCAGAATCACGTCAGAATTCCTGATCTCCCGGATCGCGTTGGTTCCCGCGGGATACCCGTATGCCTGCCCGAGCCCGTCCACCAGGGCCCTGTACGCGAAACCTCCGGAATGATCCAAATGAGGAGTTTCCAAAACGGTCCTCGCGAACCGATTGAAAACGTACGCTTCTTCGTTCGTGAGACGCTCGGACCCCAGAGCAGCGAGACTGGCGTTGCCGGACGCAGCCTTGATGCTTTTGAATGTATCTGCGACGTACCCAAGGGCCTCGTCCCATGCGACGGCTTGCAGGGTCCCTTCCTTACGAATCAGGGGCTGAGCTATTCGTTCCTCGGAATAGATGTATGGCCAGCCGTAGCGGCCTTTCACGCACAGGTTTCCCTCATTGGTGCTATTGGGAGGCGACGTCACGTAGACAATCTTGCCGTCTTTTTGACCCAGCGTGAGGGTGCAGCCGAGACTGCAGAAAGAGCACGTGGTCTGTGATTTTCTCAGTTCGAATTCACGGCCCGTACCCACCAGCCACTTCGAGCTTATGGCGCCCACAGGACAGATCGTAGCGCATTGTCCGCAGAATTCGCATTCCAGGGGCCGACCAAAGTCGGTAGACACTTCGGAGTTCATGCCCCGTTGCACGAAACTCAGCTCGTTCTGGCCTTGTACTTCGTCGCAGATGCGTACGCACATGCCGCATTTGATACAAAGGTTCATGTTGTGACGGATGAAGTGCGAGTCGTTGTCAACATGAAAGTAACGGCTTTCCCGGTAAAAAGGCAGTTCCGCAACTTCGTACTCGTGGACGAGATTCTGGAGCTCACAGTCCCCGCACGCGTCACAGCTCGGGCACAGCAACGGATGCGACCGCAAGAGCAGCATCAGCTGCATCCGCCTGCTTTCTGCGAGTTTCGGGGTATGTGTCGCTATTTCCATCCCGTCACGCGCGGGATTGAAACAAGCGGGCATGGTGCGGGTGCGGCCCCTCTGGGTGACTTCCACGATGCACAGGCGGCAGGCTCCGTACGGTATGAGCCGCTTGTCATTACAGAGGGTTGGAATACGGATTCCCGCTTTCTGAGCGGCCTCCAATATGGAGGCTCCGCGCTCGACCGAGATCTCAACGCCGTCAATGGTCAGGGTAACCATAGAAACTTACTCACCCGATGAATGTAGATTGGTCCAATTGAGCCGATGCTCAAGCAGCGGCCGCTTCAGACCATGAGTTATCTGATCGCACCGAATCTGCAGTTGGTGATGCAGGTCCGGCACTTGGTACACTTGTCCAGATCAATGCGGGCCACAGTCTTCTTTTCCCATATGATCGCCGAGGACGGACAGTTCCTGTGGCACATGCCGCACATTTTGCACTTGTCTTCGATCACGACGAAATCGATGAGATCCGGGCACACGAGAGCGGGGCAGTGTTTGTCACGGATGTGAGCGTCGTACTCGTGACGGAAATACCGGATCGTCGAAAGAACGGGGTTCGCAGCACTCTTGCCCAGGCCGCAGTGAGACGTGTTGTTCACGTGATGACCGATCTGTTCGAGGAATTCTACGTCACCTTCCTGGCCCCGGCCTTCCACGATATCCGTGAGCTTGTCGTACATTACTTTGAGGCCTTCACGGCACGGCACGCATTTCCCGCACGATTCATCCACTGAGAAATTGGTGAAGAATCGCGCAGTATCCACCATGCACGTGGCATCGTCCATGATGACCACGCCTCCGGAACCCATCATGGCACCCACGCCCAGAAGAGATTCGTAGTCTATCGCCACTTCTTCCATACCGTTCGGAATACACCCTCCGGACGGGCCTCCGATTTGAGCGGCTTTAAATTTGCGCTTCTTGGGAATTCCGCCGCCGATGTCAAAAATGAGGGATTTCAGAGAGGTGCCCATGGGGACCTCCACGAGACCCACATTGTTGATTGCGCCGGTGAGTGCGAAGACCTTGGTTCCCTTGCTCCCTTCTGTTCCGATGGAAGCAAACCAATCGCCACCGTTGAGGATGAGGGGATTGAGGTTTGCGAAGGTCTCGACGTTGTTCAGGTTCGTGGGCTGGTTGTGCAAACCTTTTTCCGCACTGCGGGGAGGTTTGATGCGGGGCATGCCGCGCTTGCCTTCGATGGAGTACATAAGCGCCGTGGATTCACCGCATACGAACGCACCGGCTCCGGGGTAGATCTCGATATCGAAATCGAATCCTTTACCCAGAATGTCTTTCCCCAGCAGGCCGTAATCGCGGGCGTCCTCTATTGCTTTCTGTAAACGCTGGATTGCAAGAGGATATTCCGCACGGACATAGATGTATCCGTAGCTCGCTCCAATCGCATAACCGGATATGGCCATACCTTCCAGGACGGAATGAGGATCGCCCTCCATGACGGATCTGTCCATGAACGCGCCCGGGTCACCTTCATCGCCGTTGCAGATGGTGTATTTCGGAAAGCTTTCATATCTGCGGCATTCTTCCCATTTCAGACCCGCCGGAAAGCCGCCGCCTCCTCGGCCTCTCAAACCGGATTTCTTGACCTCTTCGATGACCTCTTCGGGAGTCATCTCGGTGAGCACTTTGGCCAGTGCGGCGTATCCGTCTCTCGCTATGTATTCATCAATATTTTCAGCATCGATAAGACCCCGGTTGCGCAGGACGATCAATCTCTGGAGACTGAAGAAACCGATGTCTTTCATCAAAGGAACGCGGTCCTTGGCCATCTCCTCTTTGAAGAGCAGTTTCTCGACGATACGGCCCTTGAGCACGTGTTCTTCAACGATGACGGGCGCGTGTTCCGGTTTTACCTGGTTGTAGAATATGCCTTCAGGATACACCACCACCAGGGGACCCATTGCGCAGAAACCATTGCAGCCGGTCATGATGATTTGGACTTCGTCCTGCAGGTTTCTTTTGGCCAATTCCTTTTCGAGCGCGTCCTTCACTTCGATGGAACCGCTGGCCATGCATCCCGTACCTGCGCACATCATGAACTGCATTCTATAATAAGGGCTGGCACACATTACCTGTTCTCCAAAAAAGTTTCCTGCATATATTCAGGAACCGGAGGTCGTCCGATCTTGTTCTTGATTCAGGTGGCTACGGTTTCGCTCCCGCGGGCCAGAGCATAATCCTCGACCGCCCTCCCCTCCAGCACGTGTTCATTGAAAATCCGGAGGGCTTTGTTCTTGTCCAGGCTCACGTATTTCACCGGCGGCTGATCTGCCAGTTCTACGGTCATCATGGGTTCTTTCGCGCACAGCCCTGCACACCCGGAATTCGTGAGAATCACGTCCGTGAGCTCCCGTTCCGCTATGACGTCCCTCAGGGTGGTCATCACCTCACGAGCTCCGGCCGCTATCCCGCATGTTCCCATGTGGACGGTGATCTTTGCTCTGAACGATCCTTCCCTCAGAAACATCCGAGTCTTTTCTTTTTCCTTAATCTTTTTCAGGTCCTGTATGGAAATCTTGGCCACGACATGTTCCTCCTGCAGGATCGATTAGCGCGGAATGAGCCGAAAATAATCGAGGAATCACCATTGCAGGGCCTACCTCGAATTGCATCGCGCGCCAATTCGCCGACGTCGCCCACCGGTTATTCCGGGCTTATTGATAGCCTTCAAGGATTTTCACGGTACTCGGGGGGTGTATGTTGCCGTGAGTGTCTTCACCGATCAACATGACCGGAGCCAAACCACACGCTCCCAAACATCTCACCGCTTCCAACGTGAATCGGCCGTCTTCCGAGGTCTCTCCCACGTTTATCCCGACCTCTTTCACGATATTTTCGAGAATCTCTTTCGACCCTTTGACGTAACAGGCGGTTCCCAGACACAGCCGGATCGTGTGCCTGCCCCGTGGAGTTATAGTGAAAAACGAATAGAAGGTAACGACACCGTAAATGTGTGAAGCCGGCATGTTCATGCCCATGGCCAATTTGCGTTGGACCTCCATGGGAAGGTACCCGAACATATCCTGGGCTTCCTTGAGCACGGGAATGAGGTATCCGGGATTAGCGCCATATTTATCCACGATCTCGTCGAGCTTGGCCAATTCTTCCGGTGGAATGATCTCAACTCCGGAATCCACTTTTCTCTTGAGTAAGGCGTCTCGTTCTTGCACTTTGTTTTCGCTCCGTATGGCCGGTCATTCTACGGCAATCTCGGCTAGACCCGAGATCAGGTTTTCCCGAATCAAGCTTACCACTTCGGGATGGTTGACGGCAATTCCTTCCAGTTCGGCTCGTATCTCTCTGGTATCCAGGAGATATTCCCTTCCGTCTCTCGTGTGTGAGTAGACGAAGTCGACCTCCGGGTTTCCCTGAATGAGGGTGACGATTGTATCGGGCATGCTTCCCATCGGCTTGCGATCGATATGATGGTATCGCATGAGAACAGAGACCGTCGTACCGGTTCCCGGCGTCGACTCTATATGTAAATCACCTTCCGCTTCCTGGGCGGCCTGCTGAAAGAGCGACAACCCAAGTCCGACTTTACGCGTGGTACGTGTCGTGACGAACGGGTCCAGGACTCTCGCCAAAAACTCCGGCTTCATTCCCTTGCCGTTATCTTTTATGGTTATCCGTAACCTGTCCGATTTCACGTCTTCTTCTATCGTAATCTCGATCAGGTCCGCTCCTGCGCTGACTCCGTTCTCCGCCACATCGAGAACATGAAGCGAGAGATCCTGCATATCGTGTTCTTTTGGACGCAGCCGCCGATTTTCATCACGTTTCGTCGGATTCCAGGATTCGTCGATCTTCAAGTCCAGCCAGTGCTTTTCGCACTTCCGCAAACGTCGGTTCTGCCATCAGCATTCTTGTTTCCGCAGTACCGACATCCGCCACGAAATGGGCGTCCGAGGACGTGATGAGCGGGAATTCCCGACATTGGGGGAACTTCGCGCGCACAGCACGAAAATCCGTTCTCTTGGAAATCTCCAGCGCGTCGAATTTCAGGTTGTCGGGGATAAAACCCAATTGGCTGAATATGCCGAACCCTTGTCTGTCCACATGCGACGCTATTGCCAACCCGGAGAATCGATGAATCAGGTCCACCACTTTTTCAGAGCTCAGGGTCGTGGCTCCTATGAGAAGTCTGCTATCCATGTCCTCCACCTGATCGTCCTCATCCACCACGATCTGGTATCCGAACACATCCTCGTCATTTTCACCAAACAGCCGTGCGTATACTTCTTCCTGAGCGGCTTCGGCGTCCGAGTCCGTCGGGAAAAGTCCAACAATGTGGACTTCTTCCGATGAGGTAATCTCCATTCCCGAAAAAACGGTCAACCCGGTTCTTGCTGCGGCGCGCCTCGTTGCTGCGGTATTCCGGGCTGAATTGTGGTCGCATATAGCTATCACATCCAGACCCTTTTCACATGCAGCCCGCACGATGGCCTTTGGGGTCATCTCCGCAATGTCGGTGCAGGGAGACAAAACCGTATGTATATGGAGGTCAAGTCTGAATGCCCTGAGATCGACCTGCCTACCTCTTCTGGTCTTGTAACCCGGCTTATCCGCACACGCCGGGCCCGAAACGTTTCATTCCGGTATGCTCGCGGGCGAGATTGGCCGCACGAACTACGTTTGTGCGGTTCTCCGTATGCCCATTTCGTAGAGTCTGCCGGCCAGCTCATATGCGGGCAGCGAGCTCACCATGATGGGCACGCCCTGATCTTCCGCCTTCTTCAGTGTGTCGGGATCCGGTTCACGGCCGCCCACGATAACGATCCCCGCCAAATTGTTGAGAAAAGCCACAGCCACGATATTCTGGTGAAGTTGGAGCGTCATCCACAGATCGCCCTCTTTGGCTCCGGCAATCACGTCGCTGAGAAGATCGCTCACGTAACCGCCGTCCACCGGACGATCCAGATCCGCTTCGCCGGCCCGGACGTCCAATTTCAGAGCTTGCACCACTTCCCGTAGAATCATGAAGGCCCCTTACCGGTCAACTTCGGCCAAAACGATATCGATGCTGGACAGTATGGCAATGAGATCGGCAAAAAAGTACCCTTTGCTCATCTTGCCAAGTGACTCAAGGTTCACGAACGCGGGCGCCCGCCATTTCAGCCTGTATGGCTTGGCTCCCCCGTCGCTCACGATATAGCAGCCAAGTTCTCCTCTGGGAGATTCGATGCATTGGTACACTTCGCCCGCAGGGGGTTTCACGCCTTCCACCACCAGCATGAAGTGGTGGATCAGGGCTTCCATCCTCGTGTAGATTTCTTCCTGAGGCGGAAAGATCACGCCCGGTTTTTGTGTTCTGATGGGACCCTCGGGAAGCAGATCCAGCGTTTGGCGCAGAATTTTGTTGCTTTCCCGCATTTCCGCAACGCGTACCAAATACCGCGAATATACGTCGCATCCCGTTTCCACGGGAACGTTAAAGCTGTATTGTTCATACCCGCAATATGGCTCGCGTTTTCTGGCGTCCCATGCAAGTCCCGAAGCCCGGATCAAGGGACCGCTTGCTCCAAGCGCTATGGCGTCTTCCAGAGAAAGTACGCCGATGCCTTTTGTTCGATCTACGTAAATCGGGTTCTTCGTCAGCAGTTCCTCGTACTCATCCACCCTCTGGTCAAAGTGTTCCGTAAACGCTGACAGCCTTTCGGTGAATCCTTCCTCCAGATCCCGGATGAGCCCGCCGATCCTCAGGTAATTGGGCATCAACCTCCCGCCGGCAGTGAGCTCGAAGAGATTCATGATCTCTTCCCGCTCACGGAGCATATAGAACAGCGGTGTCATCGCGCCCACATCGTGGCCGTGCGTGCCCAGCCAGAACAGATGGCTGAATATCCGGGACAATTCCGCCATCATCACTCGAATCACCTGAGCGCGGTCCGGGACTTCCACGTCCAGAAGCTTCTCAACCGCGAGACAATATGCGAGAGAGTTGCTGGACGCGCCCATGTAATCGCAGCGCTCGGCAAGCGGAATCACCTGGTGATAATGCTTGTTCTCGCACATTTTTTCGTAGCCGCGGTGGAGGTAGCCGAGATGGGGAACAATATCCACCACGATTTCGCCGTCGAGTTCCACGACAGCCCGGAAGACCCCGTGCGTGCTGGGATGATGGGGTCCCAGGTTCAGTTCCATCAGTTCGCTTGTCGAATCGAATCTTCGGCTCACTTCTTCGGGCATGAGCTATTTCCTTACAGCTTGTTTCAGGGCAGGTCCGGGGTGTCTTCTTCAGTCCCGAGCACAGAGAAATCTTTTCTCAACGGGTAAACAGTCCAATTGTCAGGAGTCAAAGTTTCCTCGGATCAGGATGATTATTAAATGAAATGCCGTACATTTCCGCAGTTTCCCTCTCGTGCCAGTCGGCAGTGGGCCATATTGCAGCCACAGACTCCACGGACGGGAGACCTTTCGACGGTTCGTCAATGTGCACTTTGATTCGAAACCGGTGATTATGCTTGATGGAATACAGCTGGTAGACCGTTTCGAAGCGCGGGGAAGCCGGATACCGGTCCACACCGGCCATGAACGACAGGAAATCGAAAGCTAGTTCCGGGTCATTCTTGAGAAATCTGCAGATTTCGAGCAGTTGTTCCTTGGGCACCGACGCATAAATCTGGCCTGCAGATTCGGCGGTTTTTACGGCATCCTCCCCAAATTCGGATATCAGCTTGTCTTTGATGAGTTCCTGCTTCATTTGCCTGCCACCTTGATTCGCGCAATTTTGGGATTGCTGATGGACTGTTCTCTCATGACTTTCGCATGAAGCTGGAGAATGCCGTCCAACAGGGCTTCCGGCCTTGGCGGGCACCCGGGAATGTACACGTCCACGGGCAGGTGGCGATCAATTCCTTGCACGACAGCGTAGTTCTTGTAGATTCCGCCTGTACAGGCACACGCGCCCATTGCGATGACCCATTTGGGTTCGGTCATCTGCTCGTAAATCCGCAATACTGCAGGGAGCATCTTCTTCGACGCGGTGCCAGACACGATCATGAGATCCGCATGTCTGGGAGAAGGACGGGCAACCTCCATTCCAAAACGTGCAAGATCGTATCTGCTGACGAAGGCGGCTATCATTTCCAGGGCGCAGCAGGCCAAACCGAATCCCAGCGGCCACATGGACGACTTGCGCGCCCAATTAACGAACCATTCCAGATTGGTCACGTGAACCGTATCGTTGAGATGTCTTTCTATTCCCATTCCAGTGCACCTTTTTTCCATACGTAAACAAGTCCTGCCAGGAGAACAAGCACGAAAACGAGCATCTCGATAAAACCGAACATCATTAATCTGTCGTAAATCGTTGCCCAAGGAAACAGGAAGATGAGTTCGATGTCGAACACTATGAAGAGCATGCCCATGATGAAAAATCGTACGGAAAAGCGTCGCCTGGCAGATCCCATCGGATCCATACCGCATTCGTAGGGCATCAACTTCACCGGTGTCGGATTCTTGCGGGACAAAACCGTAGAAAGAACAATGATCACCATGCCTATGAATGCGGAAAGTAGAAGAATCACCAGGATGGGAAGGTAGCTGTTAATCATCCTTCTTCTCCAGCAGAAGGCATTTCGCTCCTTGGAGCGGCGTGCCTGGATTCAATATATGAAGCTGTCGACGATGGACATGATGCGAGAAAGCATCATCTGAAAGCCTGAGCAAGGTCTCACGTTATATTTCGCGCTCGGGATTTGTCAAGATTTTTTTCCTACCCACTGGGTCAGACCCCAAGGCATTATTACCAAAAAGGAAGATGATGTCAAGCCTCGTGCCTCCGCCCGGTTCAGATATGATTTCCATGAGATCCGAGCACCGTTTTATGTTGGCCAAGCCCATGCCCGCGCCGAAGCCCATGTCTCGAATCCACTCCGGCGCGGTGGAATAACCCGGCTGCAAAACCTGTTGAATGTCTTCTATTCCCGGACCGTGGTCCACCGCTGAGATCTTCAGCCTCCCATTTCGTATGTCCACGAGAATCTCGCCCCCGACGTCCGTGTGGATCACCAAATTCATTTCCGCCTCGTAAACAGCCACTGCCACCCTTCGGACGATGGAAGGAAGTACTCCGAGGCGCTGGAGGGATTTCTTGATCATGCTGGATGCCTTGCCCGCGTTGTCGAAGTCCTTGTCATCGACCACGAATCGCAGCACGAGGCTCGTTTCGTCTGAAATGATATCCTGAAATATATGGCTCGCCCGATATGTCTGGATTTTTTCGGCTTCCTTTTTCTGAAAGCTGATATCCATTTCATGAAGCAACGCTCGAATAATGGTACCGGTGGTGACGATTCCCGCGAGCCTGCCGTCCTGGTCCACCACGGGCAGCCTCGCGTGTCCTTGCCTTCCCATGTTGTTGATCGCCTCGGTTATGGACGCGTCTTTGGACACGGTCTTCACGTTCCGCGTCATATGTTCCGCGACGCTGGAACTCAACGTGCCTTTTTCCATAGCGTCCATAATATCGGTCAAGCTGACGATGCCCACGAGGCGATCGTCTTCCACGACTGGCGCGCCCGAAATCCGCTTGGTACGCATCAATTCCTTGACTTCCGCCATGATCATGGTAGGGCTCACGACCACCACATTCCTTGCCATGACGGATTCCACTCTGGTGGTATAAATCAGCTCCTGGACCTTGGTGATTTCTTGAGTGGTCATGTTACCAGGAATTGTCTTGGATCCTGACTTGCCCTCTGCCGGGCAGCCCGGCTTGAAACAGCCGCCCGCACGCTTCATACATCGTGTATCCGGTGGTGATGAGCGTCATTCCGGAGTCACGCGCCAGTTCGATGGTTTCAGGGGGAGGTGTCTTATCACGGACGAATACGATAATGGTTATTCCTGCCATCTCTGCTGTACGAACTACCTGGGGATTGGTCAATCCGGTCAAGAGCAGCATTCCGTCTGTGCCGAACGCCAGAACGTCGCTCATGAGATCGGCTGCACCCCCCCGCGGCACGTCCTCATCCAAATCGTGACATTTTACAGTGGTTCGCCCGGATAGTATCTCCAGTACTTCCCGGATTTTCATTGATGCTCCAGTGCCGGCTCGAGATGTAGGAGACGCTTATTTCATCATTATGATTGGGTATTGTCAAGCCGCTGTTTGGGCATGAACCCAGGAAAGGCGGCCTTTTCGCGCGGGAATGAATTGGAAAGCGTCTACATGCATCCAAATAGATATCGTCTCCAGCGCGACGATGGTCTTTCGGCATCAAAGAATTATTTCGAGAAAACTCCATCCGGGAGATGTGCGCATGGACGGAAAATTACTAATCAATCTCGTAGCAGCCGCGATACTGTACGCGGGGATATCCGTTCTATTCTGCACGGGAATCAGAATGATAGCCGGTCAGCTTCCCACAGGCCGTTTGGACCCTCAGTTCACTGCAGTCGTTCAGAGCTTGTCGGGAACGCATTTGGCCGGACCGAAGCCGGAGACCCCGCTCGGAATTCAGGGAAACGTGGGCGATTCCACCGGCGAAAAAACGGAGCCGCGTTTTGAAGGATCGGGAAAATAATCCACCGCCCGGACGCGTGGCCTCCCGCGATTCTTATCATTTCGATCCCCAGGTTCCCTGTACGGCCCACGGATACAAACCCGGGCCCCCTACGCCAACGTGGACGCCATATTTGTCTCTGAAATCAAACACGCCGTTGCCGCCCCAGACGTTCGTCGCCGTATATATGGGATTCCTGTTGGCGTCGTATGCGTACGAGGTGTCACCATATTGCTGCCGTATTTCCAGGATGCGGCCGGAAGAATCAAGAACCTGCTCTTCGGAACGCGCTGCCGACGGGGCTATCAGCATAAGGACGGCTAGGAGCGCTGTCAGTTTCATGAAACGCTCTCCCTGATAATGATAAATAAATTTAGGATATTGGCTTAATATTTTAACATATCATGTGTTCTATTACAAGTAATAGTCGTGCGTAGTTGTAATCATTCAGTTACTCGTGGGAAGTGCCTAACCTCTGTCATTGCGAGGAGTGAGACGACGAAGCAATCTCGATACTTAAAGGCAGAGATTGCTTCGCTGCGCTCGAAATGACAGCCTTTTCCCGTCCGTAACTGAGGCGTTACGTGTAGCAGGCTTCGAAAGTTCTGTCGGATTCGTTCATGACTCTCGCCCGCATACGAACGACCCACTCATGTCATTGCGAGGAGTGGAACGACGAAGCAATCTCTTTTTTGGTTAATTGGAGATTGCTTCGGGCTTCGCCCTCGCAATGACAGCCTTTTTCCACCTGTAACTGTTGGATACCTGTCCCAGAAGCTTAAGGACTGGACGGTTCATGCACTGCGACCACTCCCTCGCGGACAAGGGAATCAAATTCATCGGGTGACAATTCCAGTTGTGTCAAAATCTCGCGACTGTGCTGCCCCAGTGCCGGAGCAGGTTGATCGTCCAGCGAAGGTGAAGCGGACAGATTGACGGGCGAAGCCATGAACCTCCTGTTCCCCAGGCTGCGTCTCACCATGTTTCTGGACACTGTGAGCGGCGATTCCATCGCTTCCTCCATCGTCAAAACCGGTTCGCAGCATGCGTCGGCATCTTTCATGAGTTCGTACCATTCGTCTCTGGTGCGTGAAATGAACACACGCTCTGTTTCTGCCCTTACCTCTTCACCTCCGAATTGCCCTGATACCAAATCCGGGCGGTTCACCGCAGCGCAGAAATTTTGCCAAAATTTCTGTTCGAGAGCACCGAGAGACATGTACTTGCCGTCTTTGGTTTCGTAGATGCCGTAACAGGGAAAACGCCCGTTGAGGAGCATCCGTCCCGGAGCAGGCCGTTCCAGTCCCGCTTCTATGCCTCCGAATATCATGGTTGCCATGGAAAGAGCGCCGTCAAACATGGCAGCGTCTACGAACTGGCCTCGGCCAGTCTTTTCTCTCTGGATGATTGCGGCAAGAAGCCCCGATAGAGCCAACAAGCTGCCGCCCGCGACGTCCGCTATTTGGATGCCGGGAACAACCGGCCTGCCGTCCCGGGTGCCCGTTATCCCCAGAATTCCCGCGAGGGAAAGGTAGTTTACGTCGTGGCCCGCACGAAGCCTGTATGGGCCGTCGTGGCCGTACCCGGTTATGGAAACATGAATGAGTCGGGGGTTGCGAGCGCTCGTCGTCTGGAACCCCAGACCGAGCCGCTCCAAGGTTCCCGGCCTGAATCCTTCCACGAGAACATCGTAAAGATCCAGCAAATCTACAAAGATCTTCTTGCCCTTCGGATCTTTCAGATTCAGAGCGACACTTTTCTTGTTTCTATTGACGGCACCGAAAAGCGGTGAATCAGGTTTACCCCCAAGAAGCCTTGCATAATCACCGCCTTGCGGATTTTCGACTTTTACCACCTCAGCGCCCATGAGTGCCAGCAGCCAGGTCATGTACGGACCGGGCAGGTTCATGCTCAGGTCGAGGACTTTCAGTCCGGAAAGAGCGGATGACATGTATTGACCGCCTTTCGAGCGAGTTCCCCTTGGGGAATTCTGCACGAGCTAATTGACAATCGGTTTTCTCGGCGACAGCCCCGAAAAAATCAGCTCGCATAACCCATCCGTCAAATCGTCGGGTATGATTTCGCCATTGAAGATTACGGCTGGAAGACACGCGTGCTCCACGGCACCAAGCAGCACCTGGCGAATTAACTCTGGGGGCACGTCTTGTCTTATTTCTCCGTTCCTGACACCTTCTTCGATAATACTGAGAATAATGTTGCTGTACCGCCGCACGGCCTTGTACGCATCACTCTTGAAGTAATCGGGGTAATTGCGGACTTCCAGAAGCAGGATCCTGGCGAAAACCCTGTCGTTTGCATACATGGTGACGTGAGACCAGATGATCTTGCGCAGCTTGTTCAATGCGCCTTTGATGCCTTTCACATCTGTCTCGGCCTTGTAGATCAGATGCTCCAGATACTTTCCCAACACCTGATGAAGCAAATCCCTTTTATCGCGGTAGTATTTGTAAATCAGCGCTTCCGTGACACCCGCGGTCCTGGCAATCTCAGCAGTGGTTATCGCGCCGAATTCCTTCTCCGCAAGCAGCACGCGTAGCGCTGCGGCTATCTTGAGTTTGCCTGGAGGCACATTTTTTTTTGGAAGTTCGATTTCCATCCTGATTTCCGTTTGGCAAGACGTAGCCTCCGGATTCCCCATGTGTTGAAGGAAAACGGAATCAGACCAGACAAGAGTCCAGGCCGCACGCCATAATGGTCCTGAATTCAGGAGCAGGAGCCAATCCGGGCAAAGAGAATTTGTCGGAGAGCTCCAAGAGCCTCTCGTAAACCGCCTTGACACCCTTTTGACTGACGTACCTGGCAGGCCCGTGCCAGCAATCGGGGAAACCGATGCCCAGGGCTGCCCCCAAATCCATGCTATAATAATCACGAAGCACGCCGTCACTCAAGCACCAGAAAGCTTCGTTGACCATTCCCAGCAGAAGTATGTCCTTTGCTTCCTCATCGCTCGGAACCGGAAATCCTTCCAACTGTTCCATATGCTCCAGGACGGATTCGTCAGGGATCATTTTCCTGGGATCGAGATAAAAGCAAGGCTGGCCCGCGCCCACATATCCAGCGTCGTGAAGCTTTATAAGGCTCCGGGGAACTGAGATCCTTTGCGGAGAATTCTGCTCCATGAACTTGGTTGCGTGATAGACCACGTTGCCGCCTGCAGTTCCGTACACGTGCAACGGCCCTTGGGGAAAGCCTGCCTGAAGAGCCAGCAGATCCACATCCCACGGTCGGATGCCCAGCTCCGCAAGCCTGAATCCGTTCATTACGAATGTCCCGAAGGTTCGGCTCGTGTAAAAACCGGGACCGTCTCCCACGAGGATCACGGTCTTGCCCATGGCCCTTCCGCAGGTTACCGCTGTTGCGACCGCAACGGGACTCGACTGCGGGCCCTGAATTACCTCCAGGAGGGGCATCAAGGGAACCGGGGAAAAATAATGCATACCCACCACCTGTTCCGGTTTGCAGGCTCCGGACGCTATGTGGCTCATGGGAATGGTGGAGGTGTTCGACGCAAAAATGGCATCCGGATTCGTTGCCTGAATTTTCGCGAGAATTTCCCTTTTCAGGCCCAGATCCTCGAACACACACTCAATGACCAGCGGGATCTTCCCGAGATCCTCATAGCGAGTCGTGCAATTGAGGTTCTCCATTGCGGCCCGCTTCCGGGTGCTCGTCCACCTGCCCCGGCTCACCAGATCTTCCAGTGTGCGGTCCAGTGTTTCCAGCGCTGCTTTGGTCCGTGAATCATCAACGTCCAGCAGCGTGACGCGAATTCCCCTGTCCGCTGCAACTTGTGCTATTCCCTGTCCCATCAACCCCGCGCCTACGATGGCGAGTTCTTTGATGTTCAATGCCTTGGATCGATCGACCTTGGCCAACTTCGGTCCCATGCCGGTCACCAGGAAAAACAGATCGATCTTGTTGCGGCTGTTGGGATGAAAGAGGAGCGGGACGAAGAGCTCTGCCTCGTTGGCAACGGCTTGATCGAAGGACATCTTCACGCCTGCTTCGAGCGCGTCTACGGCTGCAAGAAGGTAAGGCCTGAACGGGCTGATGGTGTGGCGAAATCTGGCCGTATTAAGGACCCGCTGTTTTTCTTCGTCGGAAATCTGATTCGGTTCCTGAAACCCGGGGTCATAATTACGGTTCGTGATTCCCTGATGTTCAGTCAGCCACTGTGTTGCCTTAGGGACAAGTTCTTCGGACGCGCATACAGTGATTATCCCGGTTCCGCCATACGCCTCGGCAGGGCTCACGCGCCCGGTGGTAATCATCTCCACCGCGGTTTTGAAACCTACCACTCTGCGCAGGGTTTGCGTGCCGCCGCCGGCGGGGAACAGTCCCACATTCACTTCGGGCAATCCCATAGAGGACGCGGGAGTAGCAAAGACGTGATCGCACGACCAAAGGAGCAGTTCGAATCCTCCACCCAGGGCGCTCTGGCCGTCAAGAATTGCCACCACAGGGAACGGGGCTTTTGCCAGGGATTCCAACGCCGCTTGGTAGCGCATCACCACCAGCCGCGCAATCTGCGGAGTGGCATCTGTAAGGATTTCCTTCAAATTTGCCCCGTCCAGAAAGCTTTTCTTTTTTGCCGAGACGATGATTACTCCCCGAACATGATCCCGGACCGCCGCGGCCGAAGCTCTTTCCAGATCTGTGATGAATTTCTGGCCGATGGTGTTCACCGGTCCTGCGGTGTCGATGGTCATCGTGGCTAATCCGGCAGCTTGATCCAAACTGTATGTCACTTCAGGCATGGGTTTTCCTTTCGCAAATGCTATACGTGTACGACGACCGCTTCACCCTGGGTCAATCCTCCGCAAATGGCCGCCACCCCAAGGCCGCCTCCACGACGGCGGAGTTCGTACATCATCGTCATCATGATGCGCAAACCGGACGCTCCCACGGGATGCCCCATAGCAATGGCCCCGCCGTTCACGTTAGTCTTTGCCATCAGTTCGTACCACTTCGGCTGATCGTGGTCCGCCAAGATTTTTGTGCTCACGAGCGGCATGGCTGCAAAGGCTTCGTTTATTTCGATGAGGTCCATCTGATCAAGGCTCAAATTGGTTCTGTTCAGAACTTTCTTGATGGTGTGCGCGGGAATCCACGAAATCCCAAAAGGCATGTCAGTCTCCCCGGCCATATCCACAATGGTTCCAAGTGGTTGCAGGCCCAGTTCACGAGCCTTCTCTTCGGTCATGACCACTACGGCTGATGCTCCGTCATTCAGTCCGGGAGCATTACCGGCGGTGGTCGTCCTGGCACCGAAAACAGTCGGAAGCTGCTCGATTGCCGAAACATTGCCATCCGGTCTCGGGCTCTCGTCCATTGCGAACAGGAAGCGCTCCCGTCCCTTTGATACCGAAATGGCCGCCAGTTCATCGGCGAACTTGCCCTCAGATTGTGCTCGTGCCCACTTGTAATGCGAACCCATTGCCCACGTGTCGAGCATCCGTTTGGGAACCTCGTACTTCGCCGCGCCGTCCGAAGCGTCAACCGCCACTGAATTGTATCCGGGGTAGCTGATGGGGAAGATGAAATCCTTGAGCTTCACCTCGCCAATGCGCACGCCTGTTCTGAGGTCTCTGCTCGTGTGGGGCACCCTGCTCATGGACTCCACTCCCACGACCAGCGCGGAGGAATATTCGCCCAACCGAAGGCCCCACAACGCCATGCGTAATGCGGTCAAGGGGGAGCAACATGCGGTATCCACTGTCACCGCAAATGTGTCCATCCCGAGTTTGAGGCAGATCTGCCGGCCGGTTACCGAGCCTGCTTCAAACGATCCGGGAATGCAGTTCCCCACGAAAACCTGTTCAATGTTCGGGCTGAGATCGGGGCCCTGAGCGGTAAGTGCCGCCCGCCCCGCATGGACCGCCAGATCGAGGGGTTCCATTTCCGATAGAGATCCCAGATACTTGCCGAATGGTGTTCTCTTGGCTCCTACAATGACGTATTTACCAGCCATGACAATCTTCCTCCAGCTGGAACATGGGATGGTAGGGCATTACCGTGCCGTATACTCGGTCAGGACAAAGACCTAAATCGGTGAAAACAGCCATGCTCCGGTCTTTCATTCTTGGTGAGTGATATTTACCCACCTGGAGGCGCGTTGTCAATCTTATTTTATAAGGCAAGGACTGGGCAGTTCTCGGGTAAGCATTCAGATGCAAGCGACAGATTTTTCTTGCAAGAAACGAAGCGACGTTGCACGTCCGTCGCGTCGTCATCACGTTGATATTATAATAATTCTGGAAAGTATTGTCGGATGGATAAGCCCCCCTCGCATGTACACTGTTGAAGCAGGTCATGGCGAGGAGCGTAGTGACGAAGCAATCTCGCTTTGGCGAACGAGATTGCTTCGGGCTTTGCCCTCACAATGACGATCTCGTGGCATCTCGCATAGCCAATCCGCGATTTTTGAGAACCCCTATAATAGGCTTTGCTTGGATCGCGGCCGGTGGGGAGTGTCGCGTGTACCTGCATGGATGCGCTTGTCGTGAATTGTCGCGAATCGGCCCACAAGATTTAGGCCGCAAGGCTCAATTAGGCCAGTGAAACGTAATTCCCGCGACGGTAATGATTGCGGAATTACTCAAAACGCATGGCAGTGACGGAATCCATTCGGCTGGCTCTGATGGACGGATATATTCCCGACAACACTCCGAGAAACATCGTAAAAAGGAGCCCGCCGCCGATGCTGGCTGTGATCATGGCGGGCGACGCGTCCACCCCGAGGGGTCCTTTCAAGAGCTGAACCAGCAAGAAACCTATGATTACTCCGACTATACCCGCGAAAACGCTGATGAATATTGCTTCGATGAGAAATTGCAGCAATATCGTTCCTTCTCGAGCGCCCAGGGCTTTTCGCAGGCCTATTTCGCGGGTGCGGTCCTGGACCGCTGCAAGCATCACGTTTGTAATGCCAAGACCGCCCAAGATGATGGTCACACCGAGGGCTGCGTACACGAACAGCTTCACCAAATAAACGGTGGATTTCACGCGTTGAAGTCGTTCCGGGTAGGAAACTATCTTTATTCCATCCTCATAGCCCTTGTGTTCTGTGCTCAGCACTTTCAAAGCATGACTCCGAGCCCCTTCGACGCGGTTCCAGTCGTCAACCCGCAGATAGATTTCCTGAATGCGGTACAATCCTTGAAAAAGGCTCTGAGCAGTAGTGAGAGGAATAAATATGGACCGTCTGATATCCGTATGTTGGATGCCGCCAAGCACCCCGACAACCTCAAAGGTCAGGTTTCCTGCATGAATCTTTTCACCCACCGGATCGACCTTGTCAAACAGGTACTTGACTACATCCTGACCGATTACGCACACGTTTTTTCTCGCGACCACGTCGGACGGACCTATCAAGCGCCCCCGCTGAACGGAGGGAGTCTGGGTCAACCAGTACTCGTTGTCCACACCGAACAATCCCGGGCTCCATTGGGTGGTCCTGAAGTACGCGTTGATCTGAGGAAGGCTTACCACCGGTGCAACAGCCATCAGATGCGGTATTTTCTTCAACCTGGAAACGTCTCGCTGGGTGAACTGGCCCGGATGATAGCTGTCCTCGTTATCCCACTGTGCCTTGAGCACCGTGGCCTCACCCAATAATTCCAGGTGCTCTCCCATTTTTTTTTCAACTGAATCACCCATGGTCTGAATCACGATAAATCCGGCGGTTCCCACGGCAATTCCGGCCATTACTGCCTTGTAACGGCGGCGATTGCGCAAAACCAGACGCCAACACATGGTTAGCAGGTCATCGAGTTTCAAAGCGTACTGCTCCTCGGATGTATCGTGAGACGCGGCTAATTGACAGTATAAGGCATTTCATTCCAAGCACCGCACCCGTTCGCATGTACGAAACAGAAAAAGCTCACGGCATAGGCGGTGCAGTATACCACAGGAGCCAATCATTTTTCCCCCCGACGCTGTGCGTCGAATGGCGGCCGAGATGAAACACCTTTTCCCGGGCCGCCAATAATGGTATTTTCTTGTCTTTACCTTAATTCGGGTGGCCATAAGAAACAATTACGAAATGACATCAGGTTCCGAAAAAGCGGCGGCATCTACTGAAAAGGGTATTGTAAGGCGTTTCCTGCACCTCCTCTCCGCTCAGGGTGCAGAAGCTGTTTCCAGCACGATTTTCTTTCTGTACCTCGCATGGTTGGACAGCAGCGTTTATGGCGAAGTCATGTACGCAATTGCAGCCGGTAGTGTCGTGATGAAGGTCATTCAATTCGGGCTCTATTATCCGCTCGTATCGGATCTCGGTGGAGCCCCGTCTGAAAAAGCGCCTGAAATCCTTAACCGCGTCAATATCGTCAAGCTTGCGCTGCTTGGCCCAACGCTGCTGACAGTGATCGGCATAATCTTGTACCGCGGGTTTTCTCTCCAGATGGGCCTGGTTGTCTTCCTGACGTGTCTGGGGTTTGCCCTGGAAGCACTCGCAGAAACGTATTTCGCCGATTTTCGAGTGAGGGGACTTCAGCGGACTGAAGCCCGCATACGGATGATCAGTTCCGTAGCGTCGTACGGGTACGGCTTCGTAGCAGCGAGTCTCGGCATGAATCCGGTTTTGATCAGTGTCTTCAAGCTGGTTTCCGCATGTGTGCGAATCGGGTTCGGGTTGAAGAATTATTTTCGGTTGCATGCGGCCCGGCTGTTTGTCGCCACCGACTGGAACACGGTGTGGACAGTGTTCAGAGCTGCTCTGGTTTTTGCTCTCATCGAAATTCTCGGCATTATCTATAATAAAACCAACATCTTTTTCCTGGAAGAAGCCACAGGCGTCAAGGGTGTGGCGTTTTACAGTGCCACATGGAATCTCGTTGACCCGGTATCCACGCTGGCCTCGGAACAACTGCTCGGATGGGTCGTGTTTCCTCTCCTTGCGACCCTCTGGTGGGAAAATAGAAGCAGAGTAAACACGCTGGTGCGAAGCAACGCTCGTTTGCTCATGGCGGTTGCCCTTCCCATCATGTTCTTTCTCCACGCGGAAAGCGGCATGCTCATAGGTCTCGTGTATCCGGCGGAATACAAGGATGCCGTCTGGATGCAGCAATACCTCGTGTGGACCATACTCTTGTCTTTCGAAAACAACCTCTTCGCCTACGTGATGATGGTTGCCGGAGCGGCCAAAGTGCTGCTGAGCTTCGCTGCGGTGGCTACGGTTCTGAACTTGATCTTCAACGCGGTGCTTGTACCCAGCCAGGGACTCGCGGGCGGATGCCTCGTCATAATCCTTACCAAGCTGGTCATGACTTTGCTCACGTTTGCTTATTGCCAGGTGCGATTCCGATTTTTCAAAGCAGCGGATTTCGTGTTGCCTGTCGTCATGGGAGCCGGCGGCTATTGTTTGTTCCTCATCCTCCGGCCCCTTATCACCCTCCATCCCGCGGTCGCAGTGACCCTCGCCCTGTACTCGCTTGTCGTCTGGAGATTCAGATCAAGATTCTGACGGTCCGCTTCGGCTGATTGCCGATGCAACTGAGCGTTGAAGAAAGCGGAATCGGGGAGGAACTTCTTGTAAGAAGTTCCCCGAACCCATCTCAAGAACTTTTACAGGGATTCTCAAAAGTGGTGTGGGTTTTGATGATGCGAAAAGTTTGGAAGACTGTCATTGCGAGGGCGAAGCCCGAAGCAATCTCTCATTAGCCAAAACTGAGATTGCTTCGTCGTTTCACTCCTCGCAATGACATGATTGGATCGTCGGAATGTGGGCAAGAATGACCAGCGAATCAGACAGAATTCTTGAGAACTTCTATACATTTGCCTCGGCAGCGTCCAGCAAGACTCTTTCCGTTTCACGAGTCATGTACTCCAGTGAATGGAAGGTCTCGACCCTTTTTCTCCCGTTCAGCCCCATTTCACGCCGGCGTTCCTCGTCCGTGAGCACTGCGACCAGGGCGTCTGCAAGCCCGACCGGATCGCCCGGTTCCACGAGAATTCCCGTCTTTCCATCCAGGACAAGCTCCGGAATGCCGCCCACGCGTGTCGCAACCACCGGCAACCCCATAGCCATAGCCTCGATGATGACGTTCGGAGAGGCTTCCCTTACAGAGGCGAGAACAAAGACTGATGCGCGGCGCATGGCCGGCCTCACGTCCGTCGCTCCGGCCAGGAGCTTTATCCTCGATTCAAGGCAATGGGCGCGGATGCGGGATTCCACTTCCGGTTTGAACGATCCATTGCCCATTATTTCGAAGTGCGCACCGTGCAGTCGACCGGCTGCAAGCCTGAAACCCTCCAGCAGATTGAGCGGATCTTTGTCGTCTACGAGTCGACCGATGGAGAGAACCGTCGGGTTGGAAACGCCCGTTTGAGCTTCAGGTCTGAAATAATCGGTATCCACTGCATTCGGAACCACGGCGATGCGATCCGAAGGCACTGCGTATCTCTGCATCATAACGCCCTTTAGTGCCTGGGCATTACAGATGATGCGATTCGACAGGCGCCAGAGCCATCTTTCGTGCTGGTTGGGAAAGAGGCTCCGGTAACCGGATACGATCACCGGAACGCGCGCCATTCTTCCGAATACCCTGCCCCAGATGTTCGGCACAACCGTTAGAGTGTAGAGCATGTGGGGGCGCTCCCGGAAAAGTTTCCAAGCGAGGCGAACCAGAGCTTCCGGGCTTACCCAGGATGACTGTGAAAGATGGAAGATGTCCACCCCCGTGTCCCGGGCTGCTGGCAACATGTCGGACCCGCCCCTGAGAACCCAGAGTTCGGGTGAGAAGATCTCCCGATTCAGGTGCTTGAGCAGATGAACCGCGTATCGTTGGGTTCCGCCGAATTCAAGATCCTGAAGAAGTACGGCTAGTCTGATCTGCATGGTCGAGCTTGTTTCCCGCTTCGGTAGTGTTCGCCGAGTTCCGTCAAAGTGACCGATTCTACAGGTATTTCGCGCCGGAGCCAAGAGAAAAACCTGGAGAGCTTTGTCCGGAAGCGGTCCACGTCAGCGGCAGTCTGGTGCTGCGGACAGCCACCCGGCATGAGTTCCGACGAATGAAGGAATAGGGTGAGGACCTGTCCCCCGCGGCCGCAGTGCAGCCTCACACCTAGTTTGAGCCTGCGCAGGCCGGTCCACATGGGTTGGACGGGAACCGAACCCAGGTTCATGGCGAACCACGAGATCCACGAGCCCGGAATGGCAGAAGTTCCCACGTTTTCCAGAAAATACCCCAGTCCGCGAAAGACTGGCAGTATGGTCATCGGGACTTCCAGGACACCCGAATCGCCTTCTTTCATTGGATCCTTCTTGTCGGGAAAATAGGGATCAGTGGGCGCAGCAAGGTGATCCGGCCCGCCATAGTATCTCCTCATGGGAGCGACACTGCTGTCCACGGTAATTGCCGTTGATTCCAGTGCTGCGAGCATTCTCGGCCCCAGATTGAAACGGCCCATTCTGAATGACCGCGGCTCATCCGCTGCGGCTCTCACCGCGTTGAGCAGATTGTTCAGTTTTTGCGAAAGGAGGTCTGGCGGCATGAGCTCTGACGGCGCAGGTTGGGGATACGGAAGCTCTCTGATGGGCGGAGTGTTCCAGTGGTGGAGGTGAGCGCCGATTTCGCCGTCCCATCTGGTCCTGAGACCGGCCAATAATTCAGCACAAGGTCCATTGGTAATGACGGGATACGTCACCAAAAGGGTCGGGCGTATTCCCCATTCCCGGAAGATCGGGTCCAGAGTCGACAAGTAAGCCACATTGTTGACTGGAGGGTCGTGAGGGTCGTACCTGTTTGAAAACAGTCCTTCTTCCTCAACGTCTATGGTGACGGCCAATTTCATAAGGATTCCAAAATCGATTCTTTTTGCTTCAGAGACGCCGCACTCTGCAAGAGAGCGTTGAGCACCGGAATTATGCCTTTGCCAAAGAATCGGTTCATAGAACCAGTGTCATTGCGAGGAGTGAAACGACGAAGCAATCCGTTCTTAACGGTCAGGAGATTGCCTCGGGCTTACGCCCTCGCAATGACGGTCACATCCTTTCTCAAGTGAATAATTCCGTTCAGCAAAAGCGTCAGAAAAGAAGGCTATTTTCCCTTTCATTCTCACACATCTTGTGTCTCCACGACAACTCGAGCGGGTGCGCCGTCGCCTCCTTCAATCTTCAATGGCAGGCAGAAGATTGTGCACGGACCCGGAGGGACTGCCGTCAAGTCGACGCATTCCACCACAATGATACCGGCTGCCAAAAGAATTCTATGTACCGTTCCATGTGCGTCCTCATATCCATCCACGGAAAGGTAATCTATTCCCACCAGGCGCACAGAGCGCTCCACCAGACAGAGTGCCGCATCTTCGGCAAGATGAACGTAATGCTCGTCAAATTCGGAAGCCAGTAGTTTGGGACCGTTGTCCGTCTTTAGCAGAACCCGGACGTGATTTTCCAGATGAGAATAGATCAGAGCAGTTCGGTCGATGACGCTCTTTCCCCTCATGTCCAACACGATCCCCGGACCGATGAGGGATTCCAGGGGAATTCCGTCCACTGCGGCCCCACCGGTCAGATAGTGCGATGGCGGATCCACGTGCGTGCCGAGATGTGTTCCCATCGTGATACGTGACAAATTGAATGGGTCACCTTGACTCAGCCGGAATAACGGATTGATTTCGAACGACGGATCACCTGGGAAAATCAACGTTCTTGATCCGAGAGGCAGCGTAACGTCGTACAAAGCCATGATCGGGCTCCGGGAACTCCATGATAGTCCTTTTTATGCCGAATCCCGATTACTATATATGAGAAGAGCGTGAGCTTCAACGCGGAGCATGATATGGTAATAAATGATTTTGACATGATTCTGCACCATGTATCGATTTCGCAGCATACGCATTGAGGGCCGAAGACTGAAATGAAGCTCAACCTCGTATCATTCGCGTTTGTCGCGATATACGTTCTTCAGCTGGTTTGCTCCGTTTGGATGGAGCGACTGAATCGCATGCATCGGATGAAAGCGGGCAATGTAATTCCTGATCAATTTCGAGGATTCATCGACGGAGGGCAACTGGCCCGTATCAATGATTACTCGACTGAAAACAGCCGTATGTTCGTCATCCAGAAGAGCTTCCTGGACGGTGTCCTCCTGGTGTTGATTGCGGGAGGTTTTCTGAACACCCTGGATTTCATGCCCGTTTACTCGGTTCAGAGCTTTGTGCTGGCGGGTTTGTCGTTCATTTTCGTCCTGGGAGCGCTTCTCTATATTCTTGAGCTTCCGTTTGATTATTACCACACATTCGTGATCGAAGAGAAATACGGCTTCAACAAGTCCGATACGAAAATGTGGATGTTGGACACGGTGAAAAGCGCGTTGCTCTCCGCGTTTTTTCTGGTCCTCATCCTGGGTCCCCTTCTCTGGACGATTCGCGCTTTCCCCCATCACTGGTGGTTTTGGGGATTCGTCCTTGTTTCTCTCGTTCAATTCTTACTCGTGGTGCTCTACCCGGTTGTGATCGCTCCCATGTTCAACACCTTCCAGCCACTCCAGGACGGAGATCTGTCGGAGAAGGTAAGACGTTTGGCTGAAAGGGTTGGCATGAGGACCAGCGGGATATTCCAGATGGACGCCGGTCGCAGGAGCACTCATTCAAACGCGTATTTTACCGGGATTGGCAAGACGAAGCGCATCGTGCTGTTCGATACGCTCCTGAACGCCCACACTCACGAAGAGATTCTCGGCGTGCTCGCGCACGAGATGGGGCACTTCAGACTGAGGCATGTGCTCAAATCATATGCGCTGTCCCAGGCGGGAATGTTTGCGGGTTTGTACGTGACGTATGTGCTCATGAATTGGGGTGTGCTGTACGAAACGTTCGGTTTGAACAGTGCCCATTCGTACCTTGCTCTCTTCGTGATAGGGATATTCTGGCAAAAAATAGGTTTTTTCGTAAGGCCTGTCTTAACGAATCTTTCTCGTCGTTTTGAACGACAGGCAGACGCGTTTGCCGTGGAACTCATGAAAAACCCAGAACCTCTTGCTGTGGCGCTCAAGAAAATGGCCGGACACAACCTTTCCAATCTGAACCCGCATCCCTTCTACGTGTGGTTCTACTATTCCCATCCGCCGCTGGTAGACCGGGTGAATCGACTGGAACGACCGGCGTGACCGGACCCTTTTTCGTGATCGTGGCTCATGGGTGATGTGCCCGTCTTCGAACAATCCTGCATGACTGCACGGCCGCCGGTTCGAGACATCGTACCGTTTTCTTCCCGATGCGAGCCCTACGAGGCTAACGTGCTCTTGAAAACATTCAGTTAGTCTGGGGCAGTGCCTGACCTCTGTCATTGCGAGGAGTGAGACGACGAAGCAATCTCGATACCTAAAGGCGGAGATTGCTTCGCTGCGCTCGCAATGACAGCCTTTTCTCACCGGTACTTGCATGATTACGCGCCTTTTGAGAATTCCCTTACATGGCCGAACGGAGATATGGTATGTTTTGCATCCCTTCCGGAGGCAGCGCAGAACTTGCCCGTCCGGAAGGATCATGTAATCAGGGGGTTGTGGTGAAGAGATTCCTTGTGGCACTGAGTGTAATGGCCTCGCTCACGATCGGCCCCGTTACGCTCGCGCAGGATTATGAAATAGTAAACTGCTGCATCAAACCGTGCAGCTGCCTAGGTTCGAAAGCCGGAAAGCCGGAATGCAAGAAGATCAGCCGATCCGAATGCAAGAGACTTGGCGGCGAGGTGGTTGTGGATTGTATATTGTGTGATTGATCCGCCTGTGTTCGGTCTTCGTTCCCGATACCGTTTCGCATTCAAGTACGTGACATCGTGGAGAAACAGTCCTTATACGGATTCGCTTTCTTACAGGTAGCTCGATTCCGGGCGCAGGTTGGGGGCACTCCTTCGCCGCGGACGACGCGGAGCCGTCTCATCACTTCGCTCAGGAGAGCCCCCAGCCCTGACATCTCATAGATCTGGCGGCGAATGCGTATTACAACGAGGATCCCCCCAATCTTCCTTTAATTGAAAACACATCCCGCCAGATTTCGTTTGCTGATGTGTAACCGCACGGAAGGATGCTTGATCTTTGTACGGGTTGCATTTACACTTCCCCTCATAACCAGTCCCCATAAATCGTAACAAACAGGAAGTCTCAGGAGGCCGTATTGATTACAAAGCTGTTCGAACCCATATCCATAGGACCGGTGACGCTTGCAAACAGAGTCGTCATGACGGCCATGCATCTTAATTATACCCCCGTGGGAGAGGTCACCGATCAGTTCGTCAATTTCTACGCGGCGCGGGCACGCGGAGGGACCGGCCTCATCATCATCGGCGGAGCGGAAATTAACGATCAGGCCTCGGGAATTGATCTCATGGTTTCCATTAAGGACGATCGATTCATTCCCGGGCTCGCTCGGTTTACCGACGCGATGCACAAGGAAGGTGCAAAGACTGCCGTACAGCTCTATATGGCCGGAGCGTACTCTTTTTGCGGTCTGAGGGGACTGCCTGTGCTGGCGCCGTCAGAATTCAACAGCTACTTTACCCGCCAAAAGACCACCGCCATGACTCTCGACGATATCGAGCGCGTCCAGCAGGACTTCGTTTCAGCTGCGCGGCGAGGGAAACAGGCGGGATTCGATGCGATCGAGGTGATCGCGTCGGCCGGATACCTCATATGCCAATTTCTTTCGCCGAAAACAAACAAGCGGGACGACGAGTACGGCGGTTCCCTCGAAAACCGCATGCGGTTCGGATTGGAGACAATTCGAAGGGTGCGCGAAGAGATCGGTCCGGACACGGCTCTCATCGTCCGGGTTGCAGGCAACGATTTCGTCCCTGACAGCCACACGAACCGCGAAGCACGCATCTTCGCACGTGCGGTGCAGGAGGCGGGGGCGGATTGCATCAACGTCACGGGAGGATGGCACGAGAGCCGCGTTCCCCAGATCACCATGGACCTGCCACAGGCGGGGTACGTCTATCTCGCGAGGGGCATAAAGGAAGTGGTGGACGTTCCCGTGGTAGGTTGCAACCGGATCAACGATCCGTTCGTCGCTGAGGAAGTGCTGAGAGAAGGCGTCGCCGACCTCGTGGGTGTTGCGCGCGGATTGATAGCCGATCCTGAGTTCGTCAAGAAAGCCAGAGAAGGTAGACCGGACGAAATTCGCCGATGCGTCGCATGCAATCAGCGGTGTTTCGATCACGTGTTCCAGTTGCTGCCGGTAGGCTGCATGGTGAATCCCAGGGCGGGAAAAGAAGCGGAAACCGAGTTCGGGCCGGCCAAAGAGCCCAAGAAGATACTCGTGGCAGGAGCTGGGCCGGCAGGATGCGAATTAGCGGTCACTGCGGCTCAACGGGGACACACGGTCATACTGTGCGACAGAGAGGATCACATCGGCGGTCAGGTGGCCTGGTCCGCGCCTGCTACCAACAAACACGATTTTCATTACATTTTCGATTACTTCCGAGCGGTCTTGCCAAAATACGGTGTCGAGGTACGGGCGGGAGTGGAAGTGACTCCAGATCTCGTTGCCAGAGAAAAACCCGATGTCGTCGTGGTAGCCACGGGCGCGGCACCGTTCAAGCCTCCCATAGACGCGGTTGAACAGCCCAATGTGTTTCAGGCCTGGGATGTCCTCGCGGGAAAAGCCCGGACGGGAGCGCACGTAGTGGTGGTGGGAGGTGGTTCCGTGGGTCTGGAGACGGCTATATTTCTCGCCGTGAAAGGAACCATTTCGCCCGAGCAGTTGTATTTTCTCACGCTGCACGATGCCGAATCCACGGAAGTCCTGCGCGAACTCATGGTCAAAGGAGTAAAAAAGGTCACCGTCATAGAAATGCTGAAACGCATGGGCCAGGACGTAGGACAGTCCACGCGCTGGGTTCTCCTCAAGGAACTCCAGATGCGCGGAGTGACCCTCATCAACGAGGCGACAATGAAGGATATCCGGCCGGGAGAAGTCGTGTATACCGATAGCCAAGGCAATGACGTGACTGTTCAGGCCGATTCCGTAGTTCTGGCGATGGGATCGAGGCCGGAAAGCTCTCTGGTAAAGGCGCTCGAGGAAGCCGGTTTTACCAATGTGCTCGCCATCGGAGATGCCAAAAAGGTGGGCCGCATAGGAAACGCGCTGGACGATGGGTTCGCGCTCGGCTGCGAATTGTAATGCTAATCGTATTAAACCGGATGGGGTCATTATTCAGTGACTCGGGGGAGCTGTCCATCCTCTGTCATTGCGAAGAGTGAAACGACGAAGCAATCTCGATTTTTGAAGGCGGAGATTGCTTCGCTAGGCTCGCAAGGACAGCCGTTTCCCAACTATAAGATACGTATTCGCAATAAGATTTGTGAGATTGCAGGGCTGGGGGCTCTCCTGAGCGAAGTGATGAGACGGCTCTGCGTCGTCCGCAGCAAAGGAGTGCC
>Ga0187785_10000105_pt1 | contig 30146 bp, 29 predicted proteins | sample 0815_BV2_4_20_MG_FD_132466 | JGI IMG/M metagenome (GOLD analysis project Ga0187785, IMG submission 132466) | Tropical peat soil microbial communities from peatlands in Department of Meta, Colombia - 0815_BV2_4_20_MG | ecosystem: Environmental > Terrestrial > Soil > Wetlands > Peat | place...
AAAATCCCGTTGACAGGAGCGCTGATTCTGGGTGACAGTAAAGCTAAGAAGAGGGTTGTTATTTTTACCGATCCGGAATGTCCCTTCTGCGCTCGCCTGCATGAAGAAATAAAAAAAGTGGTTGCCCAGCGCAAGGATATAGCTTTCTTTATCAAACTATACCCACTCAAGATGCACCCTGACGCTAATTGGAAATCAATGTCTATCATATGCAACAATTCTCTTCAGATAATGGATGATAACTTTGCGAAGAAGCCGATTCCCCGGACCGACTGCAAATCAAAAGAGATAGACAATAACGTAAAGCTAGCCGAAAAGCTGGGCATAACCGGAACTCCGACGATAATATTACCTAATGGGAAAGTGCATTCAGGCGCATTGAGCGCTGATCAGCTGATCTCTTTGATAGACGGCAAAAAGCAATAGAGATGAGGATATATCTGGGGGCGGTCTGAACAATCCTTTGTTATTAGGCGCGGTCTTGCTGGCATTCTTTTTTGCCATTGTGGTTTTCTTTGTTGTTTTTCTTCCCAAGATGATACGAAAGCGCGAACCTCAACCGGAACGCAGGCTTGAAGCTGATATGATAGCCGATTCGTTTCAGATGCTTGGCAATGAACTCAAGTCTCTCAAGGAACAACTCGTTATGAAGGAACGCCTGGCCTCACTTGGCGAGATTTCAGCCGGAATAGCGCATGAATTTAGAAATCCGATGGCTGTCATAATGGGTTATGCTAAGCTGCTGTTAAAGGGATTTGATGAAAACGACGGCAGAAGGGAAATTGTTCAGTCAATTATTAGAGAGATCGATGGCATGAACAGTGTTATGGATGAGCTGTTGAAATTCTCTAAATCTGAACCCTTGAATAAGACAGAAATCGACTTATCAAGACTTGTAAAAGATCTGTTGAAAGAAACCTCAAAGCCTGATGATATAGTATTAGAGAGCAAAGGCGAAGTGCGAGTCAAAGGTGATGAGACCCTTATAAGACAAGCTATAAAGAATCTCGTTAATAATGCATTATATGCGGGGCCTCATGTAAGAGTCTCGGTCTTCGAAGGGCAGCATGCAGGAAAGAATGGTGCATTCATAGAAGTAACAGATGATGGGAAAGGAATAGCGGCTGAAAACCTGAAGAGGGTTTTCATGCCTTTTTATACAACCAAACCAGAGGGATTGGGGATTGGATTATCTTTAGTGCAAAAAATTGCGATGGCTCATGGCGGCATCGCAGATGCATCTAGTATTGAAGGATATGGCAGTACATTCCGTATTTTTATGCCGAACAGCTGATGAATACAGTCTTAATTATAGATGACAAAAAGAGCATGGTCGACATGCTATCGAAAACAATGCATGCCGAAAGCTTTGCAGTCTTAACCGCTTACAGCGTTAAAGAAGCAAGGAAGCTTGTACGCCAGGGAGATATAGACATAGTTGTTACCGATCTTATGCTTCCTGATGGAGATGGAATTGAAGTCCTGAAAGCAGTCAAGGAAAATTCTCCGTTTATGCCGGTAATCCTTATGACCGCGCACGGCAGCATCGAGACGGCAGTAAAGGCGGTAAAAGAGGGCGCCTACGACTTCATTGCCAAACCATTTGACCCAGAACATCTGCTTATCATTATCAGACGTGCGCTTGCCGAAGGTGCATCTAAGAAAGAGAATATTTTGCTCAAGAAGGAATTCTCACGCTTTCTTGAGGTGCCTGAGATAATAGGAATCAGCAAAGCATGGGAACAAGTAATGGCGAAAGTGCGCAAGGTGGCGCCAATGCGAACGACTGCGCTTATTCTGGGAGAGAGCGGGACTGGAAAGGAACTGGTAGCTCGCTCTATTCACCATCATAGCCCTCGCTCCAATGAAGCTTTTGTTGCAGTCAATTGTGCTGCAATACCGAAAGACCTTATTGAAAATGAGCTATTTGGCCATGATAAGGGCGCATATACTGGAGCGCAAGAGATCAAGCCTGGGAGATTCGAGCTGGCTGACAAGGGAACAATATTTCTGGATGAGATTGGAGACATGGATATGCCTCTGCAAGCAAAGCTCTTGAGAGTTTTGCAGGAGCGCGAGATTGAAAGGGTAGGCGGTACGCGCACCATAAAGGTCGACCTTAGGGTTATAGCTGCCAGCAACAAGAATCTGCGGAAGGAAGTTACTGAAGGCCGCTTCAGGGAGGACCTTTTTTACAGATTGAATGTTTTTCCGGTAGTAATTCCGCCGCTCCGTGAAAGGCCTGATGATATCATACCGCTGGTAAATCATTACGCCGAATACTTCTCTGTGGAAATTAATAAGCCCGTGCCTTCGCTGACGAGTGAAGCCGATAAACTTCTGAAGGATTATGACTGGAAGGGCAATGTGCGTGAGTTGAAGAACGTAGTTGAAAGGGCAATCATAATGTGCGAAGGTCCGATGCTCAGGCCGGAGCATTTTAATGTCTCCGAAACCCATCACGAAAGGACTTCTGTCTCCGCAGATGCGCCCCTGCATGAGGTGTCAGAGGCTGCTGCCCGCGCAGCAGAAAAAGCGAAGATCGAAGAGGTGCTTCGCAAAACCGGCGGCAACAAAAGCCGCGCGGCTGAAATACTCAAAGTCAGTTATAAGACATTGTTGACGAAGATAAAGGAATACGGAATAGATGGAAATAATTTAACTACTATATAATATTGTGTAATTGATTGCCTGAAGTTAAGAAATGAACTACATATAGTATCAATTGCTCATCCAAAATAAACTTGATAAATCATGCTGTTCCATTACAGGTTAACCATGGCACTTTCTTTGCATGCTTACAATTCGTTATGAAAATATATTCTTGCATAAAATGCACAAAGGGTTTCAGCCTTGTTGAGTCTCTTATCGTTATGGCTATCATAGCTATAATGAGTACGGTTGCAATATCTGTATGGGGGCGACCATATATTCAAAACACTAATTTAAGCAATGCTGCTAACGCTTTAGTGGGAGATATCTATTCCCTTAAGCAGCAGGCACTTCAGAATCGGATGCAAAGAATTACTATTAATGTGGGCGGCAATACATATAAGTTAGAATCATGTGTAGATCAGACTTCAACGTGTATAGGCGGTTTTGTTGATGTTGGATCTCCTAAGTCATTTAGCGATTTTGGAAGCGGGTCTCGGCTTGTGAACAGTACTTATGTAGGTAGTATTGTATTATTTCAAACTAGAGGTACAACTGATGCTGGTAACGTTACTCTGACTAATGATAGGGGAAGTCAGATTCAGGTATCAACATCAATATCCGGGAGGGTTTCTGTTGACTGGATTGTTAAGAAATAAAACTGGTTTTACAATGATTGAGATGGTGATGGCCATTGCATTGGTGGCGCTAGGTGTGGTCGGCATGCTTCAGTTGCTTCCTAGCTCATGGATAAATACTGAAAAAGCTGATAACAAGGGTAGGGCATTAGAAATATTGCAAAAAGAAATGGAGAGCACACAACTACTCATAACGAATCCATGTAATCAGGTGCCAATAGGAGCTATAGGTCAAAAAAATGTTACAGTCAGCGGTCAAACTACTCAGGGGGCGGCTGATTTTACCTATCGAGTTACTAAGAGCATCGCCAGTGATGGGTCAATGGGATGGTTGCTAACAGTTGGAGTATCGCGCGGTGATGCCAATGTATCTGTTACGCGTCAGGTCATAAGGCAAGCAAACTATAAATTTGCTACATATCCTGCAACGACATGCTCTGATAGTCCTCCTACTCAAACTCCGGATTTTCTGTATGCGGGGAGCTATTAATATGATAAACACGTCAGTGAATAAGATGAACAGGGGTTTTACGCTGGTTGAAGTTCTGCTTGCTCTTGCTATTGGCACGTTTATCATGGCAGCTGTTCTTACAGCAGTCATGCAAGGGTATAGTTCGTCATCAGGAATTGAACAATCAGTGGCAGTTCAGGAAGATGTGCGTGCCGCACTTGACATTATGTCGCATGAGATAGCAATGGCGTCTTATGCGTCTAACCCATCAGCGAGTTCGATTTGGAGGACTACGGCTGGCGGTTGTCCTTTGTGTGACGACCTTACAACATGCACATATAAGGGTATTCAGGAGGCTACTGCTTCGGCTTTGACTATTGAAATGGATACAGCGGTGCCGGAGAATCTGACGATCGGCGACGCAAATGAAATTATCCGATATGAATATTTGCCAGGCAAGCAGATGGTAACTCGCGCGACTGGCTGTCCAAATGTTTCTCTCGCGCAACCGTTTCTTAGTGCTGATTCTGCCAGCACATCAGCTAAAGCCAGAAATGTTGCTGTTACAAATGGCACGCGTAATATCCCATTGTTCCAGTATTATGATGGTACGGGAGCTGAAATACTGCCGGCAGCTCTGCCTGCTAGGATACCTGATATAAGGCGTATTAAGATAACTGTGGCAGTTCAGGCGACAGTGCCGGATTTCAAGGGGCAGATGAGAGAGATGATTTACTCAACTAGTGTAATGGTACGAAATCATGCACCGATTACGAGCAAATAAGGAGCATAATTGCATGAAGGGAATAATATTAGGGTGTAGGCTGAAAGATAGCTGTGGATATGCTTTTGTCACGGCGCTTCTTGCAATGCTTGTTCTTACAGCTATCGGAGTCCTGGTTTTTACACTTACATCGAGAAACCTCTTCACTACAGCTAGGTTGACGTTTGAGAAGAACGCAATGAACAACGCTGAGAGCGTAACTCAAAATGTCGCTGAACAAATAGCTTTACTGGGCAGTCCAAAAGATCTCGTTCCAGGTGACGTTAATGATTCTAGCAGTAATAAAATTGGGGAATTTGCTAAAGATACATCGCTTAGTACGGTGCACATGGCTAAAATTCCGGGGTCGATGTTAAAAGTAAATATAATACCCTATAAAGCAAGTGGGATTCATTCGTCATCAGGCGTAACTACCATGATCAATGTAGGTATTACGGATACTCCAGGGTCTCAAGATTTTGAGTGAACGAAGGATTGAAATTTATCTAAACCCTTGCTGTCTTTCAGGAGGATCAAAATGGTTAGCAGTATTCTACGATTTTTTTGCTTAACGTTGATTGTCGTTGCATTATTATCGAATTTTGCTGTAGCCGGCGATGAATCGGCGCTATTTACAGGGGTGTCACCTGACGCCCTTATAGTTCTTGACCTGTCTGGTAGCATGGACTATATTCCTGCAGGCCAGGATGTTTACGTGCATAGCGGATATTCATGCGGACACAGTGATGTCGCCCATTCAGCAGTCAAAACAGCATACTATGACAAAGTGTGCAACGATTATGGTGATGTTGCAATTTATAGTTCTGCATTATGTGGTACGTCTGATGTTTATTATTCAAACTCTAATAACTCACAGGGATTTACGACAGATTGCCGGAAGGTGGAAATCGCTAAACGCGCACTTTTTGATGTCTTGAATGCAGACAGTTCGGACAACTACATTAAAAGCGGAATTACAAACAGTGACGACAGCGCTGCTGGAATTCGTTTTGGATTTATGCGTTTCTATAATGCAGGAGGCGATGACACGGGTGGCGATTACACGTCAGGATCAAACAAGGTTCCCAGCGGAATGGACATCGGTGCAAGTTTCAGCAAGCTTTATTGCAATAGAACAAATGGCACGTGCTCCCAAAATGATAGCAATTGCTCAACAGGGACGAGTGGTAATTTTATTTGCAACAGCCAGGCTAACGGCGGCACTCCTGCGGCTAGTGCGCTCGTCGAAGCAAAACTTTACCTAGACGCGAATAAGGCTTCAGATCCTTATAAAAACTGCCGTGACAAGGTCGCTATACTGATTACTGATGGACAGGATACATTTGCGTGCAGTGGTAGCGGCTCTGACTGGCAGGGTGACAATTACAAGAGAAGGCGGAGCATAGTAGCAAAAGCTAAGGTATTGAAAGACGCAGGTTATAAGGTATTTGTTATCGGATTCGGAGCCGGTATGCCTTATTACCTCGCTAACACTTTAAACTGGACTGCATTTTACGGTGGCACAACCAATGTTCTTACATCCCAGTCTGGGGATACTACTGCATTTGTACCGCCGACATCGGGACATGAATGCGATTCGGCAGGAACAGCCGGAAGCGCAAATGTTCCTTGCTATCTATATCAATGCGATTCTAATAACCATGGGCTTACTTGCCCAACGCCGACTAGTACGGCTTGCACACCCGGCAGTGATAACTGCTATTGCTATGCAAGTTCTAGTGATCCAGGACAAACAACACTGTCGGGATATGCTTATATTGCGTCTAATGCTGATGAGATGCGCACTTCACTGGCGCAAACTCTAGCCATAATCAAGGCTGGTACATACTCTTTTTCGGTTGCCGCGATATCAACTACGCGCGTGCTCTCTGAAAACAATATTTATGAAGCATCGTTCTCTCCTATTGATGACGAATCTTTCTGGAAGGGATTTCTTAGAAAATATCAAATTGACAGTAATGGAAATGTAGGTTCTGCGTTATGGGATGCTGGTGATGTGTTGAAAAATACTCTTGCGTCAAGCAGGAATATGTATACGTATAAGAGTGGGGCTATGATCACCTTTAATGCCGGAAATCTTGACCCAACAGATCTTGGGTGCACTTCTGGCGACACGACGTGCAGAGACAACATAGTGAAATATTTTAGAGGGGATCCGACATATAATGAAGATAACTGGAAGTTAGGCGATATCTTTCATTCAAATCCTTTTGTTATATCTACGCCAGCCAGGGGGTTCATTGACTGGTTTGATCCAGGACTAAATTCAAAATTTGAAAGCGCATATGATTCATTTAGAGCTGACAATATAAGGACATCTGACAACGGCAGGCGTGTTGTGGTTGTTGGCGCAAACGACGGTCAATTCCATGTTTTTAGAACTAGCGATGGGTCGGAGGTGTTCAGTTTTATACCGCCTAACTTATTGACGAAACTCGCTCTTGTTTCCCACACGCATGTTGAGGACCAAATTGGTGCCGGAGGAAAGACTCATCAGTATTTTGTAGATGGACCTGTTTCAGCGGCAAATATATGGCTGGGTAGCGGAACAGGGCCAAAATCAAAATCTGACTGGAAGACATACGTGATCTTTGGCTTGGGACGTGGCGCTGATTCTGATGATAATGCTTCTACCCCCAATTATTTGTGGAGTGCTGACAGCAGCTGCAAGGGACCTTTTAAGGATAATTATGAGGCAGGATACGCAAATTATTGCGGTTATTACACATTTGACATTACTGATACATTGAACCCAATTTATAAGTGGCGCATTAATCCCACTGCTGCACAAGCTCCTTATTTTGGCGAGCCATGGAGTAAAATGACAATCGGCCGAATCAAATATATGGGTGAAGAACGATGGGTGGGCTTTGTTGGTGGAGGCGGATTTCAGTATCCGGCAGCTCCGGAATCATGCAATGACGTTGCATATACCATACCAAATCCATCGACGAAGGGAAGAGGTTTATTTATTATTGACCTTAAAACAGGGAACGTTCTTAAGTCCTATACAGCTGGCGATACCGGATTAAGCACTATGCGCAGCATTTTCGCTCAGCCGGCAATAGCTGATATGGATGGTGACGGCTATATAGACACGGTTTATGTCGGGGATTTGGGGGGAAACATGTGGCGGTTAACGCTTTGCAATGCTAACGATGCTGCTGCCGGATGTTCCTCGCCCACCACTCAATGGTCTATGTCGAGGCTGTTTGATCCGTCAGGCGGATCGCAGCGGCCTATCTATAATAGTGCAGTGATGACGTCCGATACCAGTGGTGCGACATGGGTATACTGGGGCACTGGAGACCGGCAGTGTCCGGCTAGCACCTTAAACAAGCATGATCACTTTTTTGCGATCCGTGATGTGAAGACTGCATCGCCGCAAAAATACGGATATTCTGATCTGGTTTCCATGGCCTGGGATTCTTCGACAACATTTAATGCTGGCAGCAATCTTACTAAGCATGGTTTCTATTTAACGTTAGATGATGCCAATGCTGAAAAGGTACTGGGCGACCCCACAGTCTTTTCCGGGATTGTACTGTTTACAACATATAAACCTACACCGAACCCGACAGAACCTTGCGACCGGGCTGGAGTGACCAAGTTGTATGGTTTAGATTATACTTCTGGTGCTGGAGTTTTTACCTCAGGGGCCAAGTCTGCACAAACTAGTACAGGTGGGATGCCGTCCTCACTATTGGTATCAGTCGGACCGACTGGAACTCCTTCGCTATATTTAACAGTGAGCGGTGGTTATGACACGAATGCCTCCACCTTTAGGTTTAATAACCCAGATCTTGAAGCTAAGCTAAAGAAAGGAATTGTGCCTGCAGGTACAATATACTACTGGAAAGACCAAAGGATGAACTAATTAGAGTGTTCAGAAATAAGTATTTCTGGGGAATTACAAGCGGTATCATAATGGCAGCGCTGATAGCGTTTAGCCTAAAGGACAGGGTGTCAACCGGGAAGGCTATCCTTCCCGGTACATCCGTGCCATCCCAGAATAATACAGACGTTAGGTCTGAGATTGACTCAACACTTAAAACAGCCGCTTGGATTGATATGGTAATAATAAGGCCTGAGAATCCATCGACACTTGATGCACTGCAAGCGAATGTACATCTTTATCCTACTGCCCCTGAACCGGATAAGATAGCATATCAATACGAGTGGTTTATCAACGGGCGCTTGGTGAAACAGGATGCCGATGGTTTTCTATCTAAAGGGGTGCACAAGAAATTCAATGTCGTGACTGTAAGAGTAACACCGACCTATGGCGATCAGAGAGGCGCTCAATACATGAGTGCCCCTATAGTGATCGGTAACGCACCGCCAGATTTGTCATTGAACGCTTCAGTTATTCATAAGGATGGTTCATATGAACTGCAACTTAATGGAGAGGATCCTGATGGAGATGTGATTTCATATGCGCTTGAAGATCCTGCTTTACAGGGTATGACTGTTGAAAAGAGTACCGGAAAAATCATCTGGAGCCCATCTTCTGCCAAAATCGGTACTTATCAGTTTAGAGCCTCTGTTGCTGATTCATCTGGCATGAGAACTGCTAAAACTTTTCAGTTTACGCTGGATTCAAAATAAAGTTTAATTTAGCATATCAACAGCTGATTCATTTTATCAAGAGTTTCTAGCCGTTATTAAGCGGTATCACAAGATTACCCCATCCTAATCTGAATCGTAGTATTAAATTATCGTAAGAGTTGCAAAAATATTGATAATTACACTTTAAAGTGGTAGTATTATACAGCTACAGAGAGCATGTCTTAAGTCAGCTCACCAATGTGAAACGAAGAGAAGTCGTCAACATAAAGATTTAGCAATTCGGGGTATGCTGCCACGATGATTGCAAATAATGTTTGGAGCAACAAGCAAGCTGGTGTTAGCTTAATCGAGTTGTTACTTATCATAGCTATTCTTATAGTAACATGCTCAATATCATTGCCTTTAGTGAAGCCATATCTTGCAAATAGGGCCCTTAAATCGGCAGCTGAAAACTTAGCTGGAGACATTTCTTCTATGAGATACAGAGCTCTGGTTGACAGTACCAAGTATCGAGTTAAATTCAATGTGGATGCAAATAGTTATGAAATTTGGCAATGTGAAAGTAGTGGAGCTATTTGCAATGATTGTACCAATCTGATTGATACGAAATCACCCGCTGCCTTTCGAAAGGATATCAATTTGATTGCAGTTGCTTTCGCTGGCGACGACGGTTCAATGATAACCTTTCAAAACAGGGTACGGCCACCCCAGGCCACGTTATGCTCAAAAATGGATTAGAGTCTACTGCAACCATAAAAGTTAATATATCTGGTAGAACATCTGTTGACTGGAAACTCAAGTGAACACAAAAAGAAGGCAGCTTTAAAGTAATATTGTATTCGGGAATGGTAGGCACGAGGGGTTTCGAACCCCTGACCTCTACCGTGTCAAGGTAGCGCTCTCCCACTGAGCTACGCGCCTATTCAGCAAACAACAGTTATACATTAAATACGAAACTCGTTTATTTTGTCAATAATTAGCAGTGCACTTCGGCAAATCCATGCTATTCACTTGACTATTGCTTGTCTGATATAAATGCATATTATGCAAGGACTTTCATCTGAGCTTGAATTAAATATTTTTCCGCACTATGGGCCCCATGCATTCTCAACTATGATAACTGGCTGGTCAAAACGAATCTGTTTTCTATATTGAATTTCTTGATTACCTGACAATACATGGATAGAATGAGTTGAAAGGCGTCGTTCGCATGCTAACTAAAGCAAGAGGGAGCCTTATTTATGATAAAGATACTTATCGCTGACGATCACACGATTGTCCGGGAAGGGTTAAAGCAAATACTGATGGATACGAACGATATGGTGGTTGCAGCTGAAGCAACCAATGGCCAGGAGGTGCTGGACAAGGTATGGAAAGATGAATTCGACGTGATCGTTCTGGATATTGCCATGCCTGGAAGAAGCGGTCTGGATATATTGAAAGAATTGAAAGGCTTTAAACCCAAGCTGCCGATACTTGTCCTGAGTATGTATCCGGAGGACCAGTATGCATTACGCGTGCTGAGAGCTGGCGCAGACGGTTATTTGACAAAAGAGAGCGCTCCAAATGACTTGATAACTGCAATCCGAAAAGTCTATGAGGGAAAAAAATATATTAGTTCTTATCTTGCTGAAAAGCTTGCATTCGGGTTGGAAGCCGATGCTGTCAAGCCCCCTCATGAATTGCTTTCAGACAGAGAATATCAGGTAATGTGCTGCATTGCATCTGGTAAAACCGTTAAGGAAATTGCTGAGGAACTGTCATTAAGCGTAAAAACTATCAGCACCTACCGTTCCAGAATACTTGAAAAAATGGGGATGAAGAATAATGCAGAGCTGACGCATTATTCAATACAGAATCATCTTGTAGATTAATTATGTAGGACAATTTCGTACAAGAAAATAAGCCTTGCGACGACATGAAAATTGGATTTTGTCTGATGTCAATCGTTGCTTTGAAAAGCTTAACATGAATAGTAGGCATGTGTATTATGGCTTATCCTAAATTACTTTATTAATGGAAGAGGAGGGACACCATGGAAAAGAAGAAGCCTGCAACTGAGCTTATAAGACGTGAAAGCCCCAGGGTGATATCTCCTTTCAGTGATATGGAGCGAATGATGGAGGATTTAATAAGGAGACCTTTTTCGATGTTCCCTGCTGCATGGCCGAGAATGGGATTTTCGGAGGAAGACTTATCTCCTGCAGTGGATATTTTTGAGCAGGAAGATTCAGTTATTGTGAAGGCTGAATTACCAGGTTTGAAGAAAGAAGATATAAGCGTTGAGCTTAACGAAGGTGTCTTAAGAATAGCCGGAGAGAAGAAACGGGAAGAGATGATTGAAAAGAAAGACTATTACAGAATGGAACGTTCTATGGGCTCATTTGAACGTCGTATCAGTCTTCCATCTGGGATAGAGACGGATAAAACGAAAGCGTCGTTCAAGGATGGAGTTCTTGAGATTCAAATCCCCAAGAGTGAAGAAGCAAAAAGAAGGGAAAGAAAGATAAAGATAGAATGATTAGCATCAACTTTGACTAGCCCGGTCTGGTTTGTTAAAAGCCCCCTCCGAGCACGTCGGTCCCCCCCCTTGCAATGCCGACGTGCTTTTTTTATTCGGAAATTGCACTATTGCCTAGCCTTGACGGTCTTTATCTTGCAACGTATACTTAATTAAACTAATGTCCATAATTCAAAAGAAAGCGAAAAAAATCAGAGAACAAAAGCCCGGATTACCGGACATGTTTCGTGAACCATCGTGGATGATGGTTTTTTTCTTCGCAGTTATTTTAGTTGTCGTATATTTAAGCGGCAATCTGTTATCTACTAAGAAAATTGTTAGATATGACTTATCTTATTCTGAATTTATTCAGCAACTGGATTCAGGCAATGTGAAATCGGTATTGATTGAAAAACTGCTCGTTCAGGGAGAGTTGAAGAAGGACATATCGATACCTGCTGCGAATGATAAAGAAACAGCAAAAGTTCGAATCTTTCAAACGTACCTGCCGGCTTTCCAGGGAGAGGGAATTCTGCAAAAATTGCGAGATCAAAATGTTGCTGTAACAATCCGGCCGGAAGAAAAGCCATCGTTGTTCGAGCAGTTTCTGCTTGCTGTTCTGCCCTGGGCTTTGATAATCGGGGTCTGGATTTACGTTATGAAGCGGTCTCAAAAGCTGCAGGGCGGACCAGGCGGACTATTTACATTCGGAGAAAGCAAGGCAAGACTGTATGACTCGTCAAAACCGAACATTACCTTTAAAGATGTCGCCGGCATGGACAACGTCAAGACGGAACTAAGGGAGACTATAGATTTTCTCAAAGACCCCTCAAAATTTCGAAGACTGGGAGCAAAGGTGCCTAAAGGCGTACTTCTCATAGGTCCTCCTGGCACAGGCAAGACACTTCTTGCGCGCGCCACAGCTGGAGAGGCAGGGGTTCCTTTTTTTAGCATCAGCGCTTCTGAGTTCATCGAGATGTTTGTCGGGGTTGGTGCATCGCGCGTGAGAGACATGTTCAAGAAGGCCAGGGCTGCACAGCCCAGCATTATATTTATTGATGAGATAGATGCGGTAGGCCGTACTCGCGGTGCAGGACTCGGTGGAGGCCATGACGAAAGAGAGCAGACATTGAACCAGCTTCTGAGCGAGATGGATGGTTTCGACCCCCATGAGGAAGTGATCGTAATAGCTGCCACTAACAGACCGGACGTCCTTGATCCAGCGCTTTTACGGCCGGGTCGTTTTGACCGCAGCATAGTTATTGACCGCCCTGGATTAAAGGAAAGAAAGATGATATTACAGGTACATGTTAGGAATAAGATACTTTCGGAAGACGTTGATCTAGAAACAATCGCAAGGGGAACTCCAGGGCTGACCGGCGCCGATCTTGAAAACATTGCCAATGAAGCGGCGCTTATCGCTGTAAGAAAGAATAAGCAGCACGTGGATATGAGCGATTTCGAAGAAGCCAGAGATATTATTCTTATGGGATCAGTAAGGGAAGAGCCTATGAGTGAACTTGAAAGAAAGATAACAGCCTATCATGAAGCAGGTCACGCGCTTGTGGCTTACTCGCTGCCATACACGGATCCGATCCATAAAATAAGTATAATCCCGAGAGGAATGGCAATGGGTGTTACACAGCTTATTCCTGCTGAAGACAGGCATTATTATCCAAGAAATTATCTTATGAACCGATTGAGTGTCGCTCTTGGCGGCAGGGGTGCAGAGCGCATTATATTTAATGATATTAGCAGCGGGGCCCAAAACGATCTTAAGGAAGCATCATTACTGGCTGAGAAGATGGTCGCACAATGGGGCATGAGCGACAAGGTTGGTCCATTGAACTTGGGACGTGGAGAGGAGCATCCTTTTTTGGGCCGGGAGCTTGCTCAGCCGAAGCGTTACAGCGAAGACATGGCATGGCTAATTGATCAGGAAATACAAAAACTTATGTTGGAAGCTGAGTCTGTAGCCGTTGAAATCCTGCAGAACAATAAAAACACGTTGATTGAGCTGGCAGAAAATCTTCTGGTCGAGGAAGTTCTTGATAAGGCTGCAGTAGAAAAAATCATTGAGAAATCAAAGCGATTATCTTAAAGTCTGATCCAGTAAACACGTCCTAAAATGTGTTCTAAATCCTTGATAAATGCCTATTTTCATGGTACAATGCAGACAGTGAGGACAGTACTGACTTTAATAATGTTTCTTTTGCTGGCTGTTGACGTTGATGCTGATATGTATCAGAACATTGCTAAAGACGGCAGCATGCTTTTCAGCAATCTTCCGTCGTCAGGGGCCAAGGTGATTGTTAGGGAGAAGCGAGCGAGTCACAAGGGCGCCATAAGAACGACAAAAAACAGAAATGTCTGTTCGGGCAATTATAATGACATAGCTGAGGCAAAGGCAAAAAAGCATAATGTTGATCCGAAACTTGTAAAAGCCGTTATTAAAGCTGAATCGAACTGGAATCCCAGTGCAGTGTCGAACAAGGGGGCTGTCGGGATGATGCAGCTTATGCCTAAGACAGCTAATGATATGGGCGTCTGCAATCCACTTGATGCCGAAGAGAATATAGAGGGAGGCACAAAGTATCTTAGATACCTGCTTGACAAGTTTAATGGCAATATGGCATTGGCCCTTGCTGCCTATAACGCAGGGCCTGCCAGGGTTGAGAAGACGGGTGGCGTGCCGTCAATACCGGAAACCATGGATTATGTCAAACGCGTGATGAGCGATTATTCAGGCGGTAACTATGTTTATGCCGGGAGAATAACCAGGATTAGGACACTTGTTCTTAAGGATGGGTCCATGCTGTATACTAATGCCTTTAATTCCAGCCGCTCTTATTCCACTAATTAAGGATTAACAAGGGCTAGAGATGCATAATGAACACTCTCTCCTCAGGGAAGAGATAGCCGCGCTCAAGAAACAGCGCAATGCCATAATACTGGCACACAATTATCAGCGGGATGAGGTCCAGGCAGTTGCCGACCATACTGGAGATTCACTTGAGTTGTCCAGGACTGCTGCATCAATAGATTGTGAGGTCATTGTCTTCTGCGGCGTCCATTTTATGGCCGAGAGTGCAGCCATTCTTTCGCCTGGCAAGACTGTGCTTTTGCCTGAGTCTGATGCGACATGTCCAATGGCAGACATGGTTGAAGTTTCAGTATCCCGGAAAGTCTGGAAAAACTTTCCCGGATACTCGGAACAGCCGATGTTTATCTTCCCGCACGATTTTTCTCTCAGGGACATGAAACGGCAATACCATGGGGTACCAGTGGTGGCCTATGTAAATACTACAGCCGAAGTTAAGGCTGAGAGCGATATATGCTGCACGTCTGCCAATGTGGTAAAAGTGATAGAGTCATTGCCTGACGACAAGGTCATATGCATTCCAGACAGGAACCTGTCGATGTGGGCCCAAAAAAATACAAATAAACAGGTTATAGCATGGGACGGTTTTTGCCATGTCCATGACCGTGTGACAAAAAATGATGTTCTTGATGCAAGAAAGAAGCATCCCTCTGCGCTGCTTATGGCCCATCCGGAGTGTAGACTTGAAGTGTTGGAACTGGCTGACTATGTGACAAGCACCTCCGGGATGCTTAGATACGTCCATTCATCGAAATCGAAAGAGTTTATTGTCGGCACAGAGCTTGGTCTTATGTATAGACTGAGACAGGATAATCCCGAAAAGCAATTTTATCCTCTCAGGGATGATATGATCTGTTCAAATATGAAGAAAACAACTCTCAAGAGTATCATCAATGCCCTTAAGCATAATGAGAAGATCATTAGGGTGCATGAAGAGATACGGATACGTGCTAAGAATGCGCTGGACCGTATGCTGGACATAAAATGAACGATGTCTAATATGGCGGTTGATGTCTTCCGAAAATCCTCTGAGAAATCTCATCATTGAGCTGATAAGAAGAGAAGGTCCCATATCCTTCAAGGATTTTATGGAGACAGCTCTTTATACTCCTGGATTAGGTTATTACGCAAAAGATTCAACTTCGATTGGCCGGAATGCTGATTTTTATACGAGCCCGCATTTGCATCCAATATTTGGAGCAATGATCGGCAAACAGCTGGAAGAAATGTGGCATCTTTTGGGGAGTCCAAAGCAATTTCATGCTGTTGAGATTGGTGCCGGCATGGGTTTTCTGGCATACGATATACTTGAATATCTCGATAACACAGATTTTTTCAGCTCGCTCACATATACAATCGTAGAACGAAATCAAGCCGTTGCGAAGAAACAGACCTCATTGCTTGAAAAGTACGACCATAAAGTCCGCTTTGAGAGCAGTATTTCAGATCTTGCTCCTGTAACAGGCTGCTTTCTTTCAAATGAACTGTTAGATGCTTTCCCGATACATCTTGTTGAAATGAACGGAGGATTGTGCGAAATATTCGTTTCTATCGGAGAGCAGGGAGCTTTCACTGAAATTATGAGGCCATGCAATAGTGAGATTATCAGCTATTTTAAGGAATTTTCTGTTGACCTCCAGTCGATCATGAACGATGGATATAGGACCGAAGTGAACCTTGATATCAGAAAATGGCTTTACAAAATAGCGCTGAAGTTATCAGAAGGGTTTGTGCTCACCATTGATTACGGCTATCCTGCTGACGACTACTATAGCGTTGAGCGGAATACAGGAACAATGTTGTGCTATCACAAGCATAGCGTTAATGATAATCCGTATATAAATATCGGCGAGCAGGATATAACGGCGCATGTCAACTTTTCTGCACTTAAGAAATGGGGTGAGGAGGTCGGCCTGAGTCCCGTTGGATTTTCTCCACAGGGACCATATCTGATCTCTTTAGGCATTGATGAAATACTTACTGACAGGCCGGAATTAATTGGAGATGTAACCGATACTGCAAAGATCAAAAGGCTTATTCTTCCGGAGGGCATGGGAGAATCTCATAAAGTTATGGTGCAGTATAAGGGTGATAAAGAGATTAGGATGCGCGGCTTTATGTTGCGATCCAGATTGAGAAATTTGTAGAAAACGGGTCTATATTACTAAGCCTGCCTTGTATATTTTTTCAGTTGATCCATGCTTTTAATAACACGTTCAGGGGTGTGAGCCTCGATAGTATGAATACAGTTCTTATTGCCAAGAAGAGAGAAAAGCTTATTAAAATCGAATGTCCCCTCTCCGATAGGATAATGCTGGTCTCCACTGCGGTTGTTGTCATGAAGGTGAAGTTCAATAATATAAGTACCGATCTGCTCCATCCATTCAGCAATAGGCACAATTGAAAAAAGATTGCAGTGTCCTGTATCAAAGCAGATGCCGAAATTATCAGAAGACATCTTTTCCATAAGCATCCTTAGATTTGTTGGTTCGTCCTCAAATATATTTTCGATAGCTACTTTGCATCCCAGGGATTGGGCTCTGCGATTAAGCGGATACCATGTTTCGAGACTTTTGGCAAGCCACAGGTCGGTGCTCAGGTTGTATTTCCATTTCTCGTAACCGGAATGGAATACAATTGCGAGCGGATTCATAATCTCTGCGATATCCAGTACTTGGTTGAATCTGGAGATAGTGGCCTGACGCACCTGCCTATCGACGGCAGCCGGTGAAAGGTCCATAAACGGTGCGTGAAAGGAGAGTGAGGGCATATAGTCAAGCAAACCCATAACGCTTTTCAATTGATCATTTCCTAATATATCGAGAGAGTCGGAACTGAAATAGATCTCCAGATTCAATCTGTTTTGTCTTATCAAATCGATGTAGTGCTCTATCTTTTCGAAAGGCACATGCACGTGGGGTGAGGTCATCTATTTTACTGCAGCTTCTTCTTTCTTGGGTTTGGACTCAGCCTTTGTCTTGTCTTCCTGTTTTGATACCTCGGTCTTGCCCTCGGACTTATCGGGGGACTTATCACTATTGCTCGTTGACTTTCCGGAAGCATAGTCCGTTGCATACCATCCAGTGCCTTTCAGTACAAAAGAGGTATGAGAGATCATTTTTTGTAACAGGCTGCCGCAGTCCGGACATGAGGACAATGGAGCATCACTGAATTTCTGCATGATCTCATGAGTCTTGCCACAGTTTGTGCATCTATATTCATATATCGGCATATACGTTGTTCCTCCAAGCGATCTATAGTCCTATAATAATAAACGGTTGCCACTCCGGTCAATAAAGCTGTTATTATCATTGACATAATTGATATTATTCTGTTTAAATATTTATCTAATTCATTCGGGGGTGCAATGGGATGTATGCAATCATAGAGACTGGCGGAGAACAAATCAGGGTAACTGCCGGAGATGTTATATCGGTCGAGAAAATTGCAGGAGAAGACGGTTCGGAGATTACACTTGAAAAGGTGCTTATGATTGAAAAAGACGGCAAGGCAGTCTTTGGAAGGCCCTATTTGCAAGGCGCAAAGGTTAAAGCGGATATAATGCGCACGACCAAAGACGAGAAGGTCCTTGTACTGAAACATCAGCCAAAGAAAGCTACAAAGAAGATCAGAGGGCACCGCCAGTACTCTACAACTTTGAAAGTCAAAGAGATCATCGGAGGATAGAATGGCACACAAGAAAGGCGTTGGCAGCACGCGAAATGGACGCGATAGTGAATCACAAAGACTCGGAGTGAAGAGATTCGGTGGCCAGCTTGTTAGAGCCGGCAATATATTGGTAAGGCAGCGCGGTACGAAATTTCATCCCGGCAATAATGTTGGAAAGGGATCAGACGACACGCTTTTCGCGCTCATCGATGGAGTGGTCAAGTTTGAGAGAAAAGACAGGGATAGGACGAAGGTCAGCGTTTATGCATCAGTCTCTACGGTAGCGAACGCATAGTTAATAAGCTCTTAAGGAGAAAAGGAAGGCGGTCTGATAAAGCAGGCTGCCTTTTTTGTTTATGCAATTTGTTGATTATGTAAATATTTACATTAGGGCAGGCGATGGCGGACGGGGTTGCGTGAGCTTTCGTCGGGAAAAGTACGTGCCTAAGGGTGGCCCGAATGGTGGTGATGGCGGCAGAGGTGGACATATAATCATTCGAGCTTCGAGTGGACTGAATACTCTTCTTGATCAGCGATATAAGAAAGAATATAAAGCACAGAATGGCGAGCATGGAAAAGGCAGTAACAAACATGGAAAGAATGGCGAAGACCTGGTTATTTTCGTACCAGTGGGTACACTTATAACAGATTCTGAAAACGATGAGATTGTTGCAGACCTGGATTCCGACGGCGCAGAAATACTGGCTGCCAAAGGGGGCAGGGGTGGTCTTGGTAATGCACACTTTGCAACGCCTACGCGCCAAGTGCCGCGATTCGCACAGCCGGGAGAAGAGGGCGAGGAAAAACGGTTTGTGCTCGAATTAAAACTTTTGGCTGATGTAGGTTTAATCGGCCTTCCTAACGCAGGCAAATCAACCTTGATTTCAGCCATATCGTCTGCAAAACCGAAAATTGCTGATTATCCTTTCACAACGCTTGTGCCCAATCTTGGAGTTGTTAAGTATCGGGATCATACTAGTTTCGTGGTGGCTGATATACCCGGCCTTATCGAAGGCGCACACGAGGGTGCTGGTCTTGGGTTCCAGTTCTTGCGTCATGTGGAGAGGACATCAATGCTTCTTCACTTGGTTGACGTTTCTGATTCGGCATCTGCAGATCCCATTGCAGATTTTGAAAAGATAAACCGGGAATTAGTATTATACAGTCGAGAGCTGACAAATAAGCCGATGACTGTAGTCGGGACAAAGACTGATCAGGCCTTTGACGGGACCAGGCTTTTGAAGCTTACGGAGTATTGCCGTACGAAGGACATAGACTTTTTCGGCATATCAGCTGTTACGGGTGAGGGCTTGGAGCATTTGCTTATTCATATAGTTCGGAAGATTGAAGAAATGCGGGCATGCAAAGAATAGTAGTTAAAATAGGCAGCAACATACTGACTCATTCCAATGGTCGGCTTAACCATAAGAGGATTCATTCGATAGCCCATGATGTTTCACTGGCGAGTGAAGCTGGTTACGAAGTCGTACTGGTTTCATCCGGTGCTATTGCCGCCGGCATGGAAAAGATGGGTTTGACCGAAAAACCGACAGAAATTGTGCTGAAACAGGCAGCTGCGGCAGCAGGCCAGTCATCACTCATGAGGATTTACGAGCGCAGTTTCGGCAGGCATAACAAGAAGGTGGCCCAGATCCTGCTTACGCGCAATGTCGTATCATTCAGACCTACTTATCTTAACTCCCGAAATACCTTAAATACATTGCTTTCATACGGACTTATTCCGATAGTGAACGAAAATGATACCGTTGCAACTGATGAAATTAAATTTGGAGATAATGATCATCTGGCAGCTATTGTCGCCGGCCTTATCGATGCAGACCGGCTAATCATTCTGTCTGATGTCGATGGATTGTACTCAGCAGATCCCAAGAAAGATGACAAGGCTCGTATAATCCCGTTTGTGCGTGAGATTACGCCTGCGCTTGAAGCCAGGGCAGGAGGCGCTGGAAGCCGTGTCGGCACCGGTGGTATGTATTCGAAACTATTGGCAGCTAAGAAGGCTACATCTTTCGGCATAGGCGTCAATATAATCAGCGGGAAGAGAAAAGGTCTACTGATTTCGCTCCTTGGCGGAACACATCACGGTACGGAATTTATATCTAAAAAGAGGGATATGACTTCAAGAAAAGCGTGGATTGCTTACGCGATGAGCCCCAGGGGGAAACTTGTACTTGATGATGGTGCTGTTCATGCATTGATGAACGGCGGAAAAAGTTTGCTGCCTTCGGGGATAATAAGCATAGAAGGAAATTTCGGTCATAATGAGGCCGTAGTGTGCCTGGATCAGAACGGCAATAGGATCGCAAAAGGCATTGTGAATTATTCCTCGTTAGAGCTGGATATGATCAAAGGCAAGAAGACTTCAGAGATTCAGAATATTCTTGGAGTCAAACATGATGATGAGATCATCCACCGCGATAACATGGTGATTCTACAAAAATAATTTGCAAGTTAAGTCAGCTTTGAAAAATCTGCAATTCTTAATCCAAGCGCCTGCACTGACTTAAGCAATGCAAGGCGGTTCTGCTTGATCTCTTCGTTCTTGTCCATAATAAGCACTTTGTCGAAGAAATTATTGACAACATCCTTAAGAGTAATCAGAACATCGACAGCTTCCAAGTACTTCTCGTCTTTGATGCAGTCTGCAATTAATGGTGTGGCTCGCTCCACTGCATTGTGAAGTGATTTTTCTTCGTCTAAAGCCAACAGCGATTTATTAATCTCAGATGCAGCAGCCTTAGGCGCTATGTTATTTATTCGCTTCATCATTAATAAAAAGCCTTCATAATCGCTGTAAGACTTAAGGCGCATCAATGCATCCATCTTTTCTTTAACCATGAATAATGGCTCGGACCCTATAAAAGGTGTAATGGACGCTATGACGTCTGCCGAATAACCGGCAGGTTGAAAGATGGGATCAAAACGCTGCTCGAAAAAGCGTATTATGCTGCCGATGATATTATCTTTTTCCATTACATCATATGGCTTGAGCACTTCAGGCAGCAGATCAGCTAATGAAATATTAAAATGCTTATCAATTAAAATAAGCAGCGCCCCGATGGTTTGCCTTCTCAATGCAAACGGATCTTCTGTCCCAGATGGTGCCATTCCGATCATGAAAAAAGAAGCTATATTATCAAGTTTGTCGGCTAGGCTCACGATGGCACCGGTTATACTTTCCGGCAGCGAATCGCCGGAAAATCTGGGTAAATATTGCTCTTTGATTGCTACTGATACTTCTCTCCGCCGTCCTTCGTTCAGGGCATAATAATGTCCCATTATCCCCTGAAGCTCCGGGAATTCGCGTACTACACCGGAGATAAGATCAGCTTTTGACAGCAGTGCCGCAGTCCGAGCATCTTCTTTTCTGTCAGGACAGCACTTACTTGCGATGAATGCCGCCAGCGCTGATGCTCTGATGCACTTTTCATGAATGCTTCCCAAACGATCATGGAACACTACATTTTTGAGCCCTTCCAGCCGGGATACAAGAGGCACTTTCTTGTCCTCTTCAAAGTAAAAGCGTGCATCCTCGAAGCGCGCCTTTATAACCTTCTCGGCACCTTTTCTTACAGTATCAGTATTATCAAGGCGAGTATTGCTCACAACGATAAAATTATTGACCAGACTTCCCCTGCCGTCTTCCAGAGCGAAATATTTCTGATGGTCCTTCATGACTGTTACAAGGAGTTCTTTTGGCAGACTTAAATATTCAGACGGAAATGCGCCAAGCATGGGAACCGGATACTCTATCAGATACATTACATGGTTCATCAGTTCTTCATCTTCAACCATAATGCCATTGACCGATGCTGCCAGTTTGGTGGTACCGTCAGAAATCATCTTTCTTCGTTCCATCGGATCCAGGATGACAAAATTATTCCTTAGCAGGTTTATATATGTTTTTGCATCTTTGATCTCGAAGGCTGCAGGTGACAAAAAGCGGTGTCCCCTTGTGGTATTACCACTAGTCAATCCCTCAAACTCAAATTGCACTTTCTGATTGTCATAAATGGATAAGATCCAATGGACAGGCCTGACAAAGCGGAAATCACCAGAGCCCCAGCGCATTGCTTTTGGAAAATGAAGAGATGTTAGTAGTTTCGGCAGCAGGTCTGGCAGCACTTCCGCGGTTGAGGCTGAAGACTCTTTAACAGAAGCGAAGACATAGCGGCCTTTCCCTTTTTCCTTAACCGCAATATCTCCGATATCGATTCCGTTATTTCTTGCGAATGCTTCAGCCGCTTTAGTCGGCTTACCATCTTTGTCAAAAGCAACGTTCTCAGGAGGTCCCCATACATCCTTTTGTGATGCTGTCTGAGTGCGTTGCAGTTCAACTATCATGGAAAGCCTGCGTGGCGTAGCAAGGGCTCTGAGATCATGTGTCAAGATACGATACTCGCTGAAAAGCTTTTCTGCACTCTCCTGTATTTTGACTATTGCCTCTGATAGAAAGCGCGCCGGTATTTCTTCAGTACCTATTTCGAAAATTAGTAGCGCCGCGGAATTTATTGTCTTAGGTGCATGATTATTGATGGTCATTATTCCTCTTTAAAAGCGGAAAATTCATCGATTCACGCTGCTGCAGGAAAGCTTCTGCACACGCTTTGGCAAGCGCTCTCACTCTCGCTATGTAACCTGTGCGTTCAGTTACCGAAATAACGCCTCTTGCATCTAGAAGATTGAAGGTGTGGGAACACTTAAGGCAATATTCATATGCCGGCATAACAAGACCGATGTCATGCATCCTTTTCGATTCGCTTTCATACGATTCAAACTGGGGGACAAGTAAATCAGTATTTGCATGGTCGAAGTTGAATTTTGAAAACTCAACTTCGTCTTGTTTATGGATCTCTCCGTATTTGATCCCCTTGCACCATTCGATATCGAATATATTGTCGATGTCCTGAAGGTACATGGCGATTCTTTCAAGGCCATATGTTATTTCCAGCGATACAGGCTTAAGGTCAATTCCTCCCACTTGCTGAAAATATGTAAATTGGGTGATTTCCATTCCGTCAAGCCAGACTTCCCACCCTAATCCCCATGCACCCAGGGTAGGAGATTCCCAGTCATCTTCTACAAAACGTATATCATGCCTTAAAGCTTCAATTCCCAGCATCGCAAGACTTTCGAGATAAAAGTCCTGGCTTTCCATTGGCGAGGGCTTCAGAATGACCTGATACTGATAATAATGCTGCAGCCGGTTGGGATTCTGGCCATACCTGCCATCTGTTGGCCTTCGGCATGGCTCGACATAAGCTGTTTTCCATGGCTCAGGTCCAAGAACCCTAAAAAAAGTCGCAGGATGAAAAGTTCCGGCACCGACTTCAAGATCATAGGGCTGCAGTATCAGGCAGCCCTTACGGGTCCAGTATTCGTTCAATCGAGCTATCAGATCTTGAAAGTACATGAAATTAAATAATAAATTATCCTTTATGAAGCGCCTATATTATATGAATAAAGGACTCTTTGTCAAACGTGCAAAATTGCTCTGTTAGACAGTTATCGGATGAAATGACTTCTTTCATTAATCAAGCTGGTGAGAGTATACTTAACAGTAATTAAAGTGAATAGTTTAAAATCTTGGGATGATATCCCTTTACGGAGTCAATAATGCGGTTTGATGATTTTTCGTTGAGCAAAGAAACCATGAAGGCGCTCTCAAAAATCGGGTTTGAGGAGCCGACGCCGATTCAGGTTTCAGCAATTCCAATTATTTTGAGGGGCGGTGATGTTATAGGTCAGGCTCAGACGGGAACCGGCAAGACTGCTGCTTTCGGCATTCCGATTGTCGAAGCACTTCAGCGCAGCAAAAAGACATTTGCGCTTGTACTTGAACCTACCCGCGAACTTGCAGTTCAGGTGTCTGAGGAAATAAGCAATATTGGCAGATATAAAAAAGTGCAGGTCCTTCCGGTCTATGGGGGCAAATCAATAGAAAATCAGATCAAAGCATTCAAGCGGGGAGTAGATATCGTAGTTGGCACTCCCGGGCGAATTCTCGATCACATCAGGCGCAAGACATTTTCATTGTCTGAGTTAAGAATTGTTGTTCTCGATGAGGCAGATGAAATGCTTGATATGGGCTTTATCGAGGATATTGAAACAATTTTGACCCAGACTCCTCCTGAACGACAGACCTTGCTCTTTTCAGCGACCATGCCGGAGCCCATTTTATCCATAGCAAAGAAGTATATGAAGAAGCCTGAAAAGATACGTGTAAACCCGGGCAGCATGGTTGTTCCGAAGATAAAGCAGGTTTTTTATGAAGTGAGAAACGAAGATAAAATTAATGCCTTGGCACGACTGCTGGATGTTGAAGACCCGACGCTCGCTATTGTGTTTTGCCATACAAAGAGAGACGTTGATGAAGTCAATCAGAAACTACAGCATATGGGATATAACACTGATGCTTTGCACGGGGATTATTCTCAGGCGCGGCGTGAAGAGGTCATGAACAAATTCAGAAAGGGCCAGGTGGAAATACTGATTGCGACGGATGTTGCTGCCAGGGGACTTGATATCCAAAACGTATCTCATGTATTTAATTTCAGCATTCCTCAGAACCCTGACAACTATATTCACAGGATAGGCAGAACGGGCAGGGCAGGAAAATCAGGTATCGCAATAACTTTTGTGACACCAAGGGAATATACATTTTTGCGCCAGATTGAGAAAAAGGCACAGACTGTAATAGGAAAGAAGAAACTGCCGTCGCACAAAGACGCTCTTGAGGCACTTAAGAAGAATATTGAAATGTCTCTGAAAGCAATTATTAATGAGAAACAGCATCTGATTTATGCTGATGTAGTAAATCAACTCACTGAACTCTCTAGCCCGAATGATCTCGCTGCTGCTGCCCTTTTTGCGGCTTATGGAGAGTTACCCGGAGAAATGCCCTCGGTGGACCGTCCTGAAGGGAGCGGACGTAGAGTCAGACTTTTTATGACTGTTGGACGCAAAGATAAGATAAATGTAGCTGACATAGTCCAGTCGATAGCATCCGAAGCAAGGATACCACAAAGGAAGATCGCGAACGTGCGAGTAATGGACAAATTTACATTTGTTGATGTTCCTGAGGAATTTGCGGACTGTATAATAGGATCACTGAATGACATGGTTTTGAAGGGCAGGAAGATCAGGGTTGCGGAAGCTCGGAAGTGACATGCATAGATAATTTTTCTTGCAGCAGGCGTAGACGGATTCCGTTGCCAAAGAATACTTTCATTTAAAGAGTAAACGCCATGAGAATACTTCTTGTTGAAGACGAAAAAGGGGTTGCTAATTTTGTAAGAAAGGGACTTGAAGAGGAACATTATACTGTTGATCATGAAATTAATGGTCTCGACGCTCTTAGCTATATAACGACAAACCAATACGATCTGATCATTTTGGACATAATGCTCCCCGGACTGAACGGTATTGAGATATGCAAGAAGATCAGGTCTGATGGTATTCACACGCCGGTGATGATGCTTACTGCCCGAGAATCGATTGGTGATAAAGTGCTGGCTCTCGACAGCGGAGCTGATGACTATCTTACGAAGCCTTTTTCATTCGACGAATTCCTGGCAAGGGTGAGAGCGCTTCTGAGAAGGAAAAAAGACTCTCTTACTGAATTGTCATGGGGAGCGCTCCGTCTGGATATTGTTGCACATAAAACGTTTATTGAAGATAAGGAAATTGTACTGAGTCCTAAAGAGTATGCAATTCTTCAGTATCTATTGAGAAATAAAGGCCGGATCGTGTCCCGAACTCAAATCCTGGAAAACGTGTGGGGCTATGATCATAACCCGGCAACCAACGTTGTCGATGTCCATATTAAAACTTTGAGGGAAAAACTGGGTCATTCCCTTGAAGGCGATATTATCAGGAGCGTCAGAGGCGTAGGATATACAATCGACAGTGAAGGTGAATGAGCCCGCATAATTTATGAAGAAAATTTCATGAAAAATTTATCTTTAATTCATTTGTCTGCTGTATCCTTAATGTTGACGCAAAATATATTGCTGCCACGGGGCCCGGCTCTAAATGATCAAACCGACTCAGCGAAAGCTGACATTTATCTTTACCACTATAGTCATCGTATTCAACGCTTTAGTTCTTTTAATTAGTTTTATCACCTTTAACCGCAGCCTTACCAGAAGTCTCAAGAATCATATTAATCATGACGTCCAGGATGAATATCTTGCCTATGCCAAGAACGGTGATTTTAAAACCCTTGAAGAAATGAGGGAGCATGAATATTTTCAGGTATTTGATCAGGAGGGAAAATTAATATCCGGCACGTACGGATTTCAGTTTTTCAATCTTCCCGTCAATAGGGATTTAATTGCGCAGGCACTATCAGGCAAGCAGAAATATGATACAGTCGACTATAACAATGAACGTTATCTTGTCTCCTATGTCCAAGTTGATGATCAAAATGTAAGCAGGGTTGCGATGCCTCTGGCAGCCATTCTGGCTTATGAAAGAAACTTTGTTAATCTGTCGTTATTGATGATGCCGGTGCTGCTTGTAATTTCTTTTTTGGTCAGCCGATATCTTGTAAATCAAGCCATGAAGCCCATCGCTGACGTGTTTGCCTTTCATGAGAATTTTTCTTCAAATGTGACTCACGAGCTGAGATCTCCCCTTGCATCACTCAAGGGCAATGTCGAAGTTGCTCTGCGGAAAGAAAGAAGTATTGATGATTATAGAGAGACGCTCAGGCTCGGTCTGCGAGAAGTTGATCGCATGGTTGATATGATCAATAACCTTTATATGCTGGCCTCCTCTAAATTTCGACCTCTTGACTTGATGAAGAAAGAGACAAACCTTGGGTCGCTGATAAGAAAAATAGTCGAAGCTAGAAGGCCGGATATTATTTCAAAAAAATTAAGCATCGATATGACCGGAATTGACGAAGTGAAGTACAGTTGCGATCATGCACTTATGAGGCGTGCAATTGCAAATCTGATAGACAATGCAGTTAAATATACTCCTGAAGGTGGCATCATAGGCCTTGAGCTTCACAGGGACGAACAGCGATTAACCTTGACTATTTCTAACACGTGCGACGGCTTTAACCGGGAAGAGATGAAGAATTTCTTTCAACCTTTCAGCAGGGGGCAAAATGCCATTCAACGTGGAATAGACGGCAAGGGGCTGGGTTTGTATATTGCCCGCTATATAGTAAAATCGCACGGTGGCGAGATCACCGTCAAGACAACCTCTGATCGCCTCTGCACGGTAGAAATAACATATAAAACATCCAGCTCCAGCTTGCTGAAGCTCATTTGACAAGGCAAACATCATTATTCTATAGTTAATCAGCCTGGGGGAGGCATGGGCCTGAGAGTTTCCTGTTATTGGAAAGACCCCTGAACCTGATCCGGATAATTCCGGCGTAGGAAATGGTAGCAACTTTAAAGGAACCCTTATTCCGGCCAGGATAGGGGTTTTTTGTTTTTCAGAATATCATGAATATTTTATTGAACGGAGAAAGCAAACAAACAAAATGCAAGACAGTGTCTGAGCTTCTAAATGAGCTCGACATCAGGCTTGGTCGGGTTGCAGTGGAGGTGAACTTGCAGATTATAAGGAAGACAGATTATGAATCGCATCAATTGTCGGAAGGCGATATAGTAGAAATTGTCAACTTTGTAGGAGGCGGATAGTTCATCTAAGCAAGCAGATACTTCTCGTATTTACATATGGAGGTGTGCATGAAAGAAGATATTCTGACAATAAAGGGCATAGAGTTCAAATCCAGATTTTGGATTGGCACAGGCAAATATAAGGATTTCGAAGAGACGGCCAAGGCTATAGAAGCCTCCGGATCTGATGTTGTGACTGTTGCAGTCAGGAGGGTGAATATAACTGACAGAAAATCGCCAAACCTTCTCGATTATATAAATCCGTCTAAATACAAGATCCTACCCAATACTGCGGGATGCTATAACGTGGAGGATGCCCTCAGATATTCTAGGCTGGCGAGGGAAGCCGGCGTATCAGATATGATAAAACTTGAGGTAATAGGCGATGAAAAGACGTTATTCCCGGATGTAATAGGACTTTTAAAGGCTACTGAGATCCTTGCAAAAGAAGGATTTATTGTTTTCCCTTATACAAACGATGATCCTGTTATGGCAAGGAGATTGGAAGATGCGGGAGCTGCAGCCGTTATGCCGCTGGGAGCTCCTATCGGATCCGGACTTGGCGTACGCAATCCATACAATATTAAGATCATTTTGGAATTCGCCAAGGTGCCGGTGATAGTAGATGCCGGCGTAGGTACCGCGTCTGATGCGGCAGTCGCAATGGAACTCGGTTGTGACGCAGTCCTTATAAATACTGCAGTTGCCGGCGCCAAAGAGCCTATATTAATGGCCGAGGCCATTAAACATGCTGTATTGGCAGGCAGGCTGGCTTTCAAAGCTGGAAGAATTTCAAAGAAATTATATGCTACTGCCAGTAGTCCAATTGAAGGTATGCTTTAAGTGTGGCAATAGAAGCTATTTATTTCAGGTTATATTTAATTACTGATAGAAGGATGTTTGATTCGGTTGAATCCTTCTGTAGAGTTGTTGAGCAGGCCCTCTCCGCTGGCGTTAAGGCATTGCAACTGAGAGAAAAGGATATGATGACGCGGGAATTGCTTGATCTATCATACAGAATGCGTGACTTATGCTGGCGATACGGGGCGCAGTTATATATTAACGACAGGTTGGATATTGCTCTCAGCGCGAGTGCCGATGGTATTCATGTCGGACGATCGAGCATTCCGTTAAAGGATCTTAGGCGTGTGGTTGGGACAAAGCTCAAGATCGGCTATTCTGCACATTCGACCGAAGAGGCCGTAGAGGCATATGATGACGGTGCTGACTTTATTACACTTGGCCCAATCTTTCCAACGCCCTCAAAAATGCAATATGGCGATCCGGTTGGATTGAAGCCGCTAAGAGAAACAACGGAAAGGGTGGGCGTGCCGGTGTTTGGTATCGGTGGAATTAAATCAGGAAACATAAGTGAAGTTATGTCATGCGGAGCATCCGGCATCGCTTTAATCAGCGGCATACTTTCTGCCGGTGATCCGGCTGCATCTGCGCGCGAGTATCTTAAAAAGGTTGGTGAAAGAAAATGACAAGAATAGAACAAGCCCGAAAGGGCATTATCACTGCGGAGATGAAGGCTGTTGCCCTCGCTGAGCGTATAGAGCCTGAAAAGTTTGCTAACGATATATCGCAAGGGTTGTCAGTCATAACAAGGAACATCAATCATGATATCGCCCCGTTGGGAATAGGCAGGGGGCTGCGGACTAAGATAAATGCCAACATAGGCACGTCAAAAGACAGGATTTCTTTTGATGAAGAAATTCAGAAACTTGAAGTCCTGGTTAAATATGGCGCCGATGCGGTAATGGACTTGTCGACTGGAGGCGCCATCAGGGATTTGCGCAAGGCATTATTGGCCAGGTCACCTATAGCAGTTGGAACGGTGCCTATTTATGATGCGATCGTTCGCACTGTTGAGAAATATGGCTCTATTGCTAAGATGACGGTGGAACAGCTTTTCGAAGTCATAGAAGATCACGCCAGAGATGGCGTGGATTTTATAACAGTACATTGCGGTATTACGCAACGGGCAATAGAGAGGCTTAAGTCAGACAGTCGTATCCTTGATGTTGTTAGCCGTGGTGGCGCTTTTCTGTTTGAGTGGATGATATACAATGAAAAAGAGAACCCGCTGTTTGAACAATATGATCGGCTTCTCGAGCTTGCTATGAGATATGATCTGACTTTGAGTCTTGGAGACGGGTTCAGGCCTGGATGCCTGGCTGATGCAACGGATAGAAGTCAGCTTGAGGAACTGGTCACACTCGGTGAATTAAGGGATAGAGCTTTAGCTGCCGGCGTTCAGACCATTATTGAAGGTCCTGGGCATGTCCCTCTGAACCAGGTTGAAATGAATATCAGACTGCAAAAAGAGATCTGCAA
>Ga0187785_10000106_pt1 | contig 30145 bp, 26 predicted proteins | sample 0815_BV2_4_20_MG_FD_132466 | JGI IMG/M metagenome (GOLD analysis project Ga0187785, IMG submission 132466) | Tropical peat soil microbial communities from peatlands in Department of Meta, Colombia - 0815_BV2_4_20_MG | ecosystem: Environmental > Terrestrial > Soil > Wetlands > Peat | place...
GTAGAGTGTAAAGGCACAAGGGAGCTTGACTGCGAGAGAGACATCTCGAGCAGGTGGGAAACCAGGTCTTAGTGATCCGGTGGTTCCGTGTGGAAGGGCCATCGCTCAACGGATAAAAGGTACCCCGGGGATAACAGGCTGATCTCCCCCAAGAGTTCACATCGACGGGGAGGTTTGGCACCTCGATGTCGGCCCATCGCATCCTGGGGCTGAAGTCGGTCCCAAGGGTTTGGCTGTTCGCCAATTAAAGCGGTACGCGAGCTGGGTTTAGAACGTCGTGAGACAGTTCGGTCCCTATCTTCCACGGGCGCAGGATATCTGAGAGGCTCTGTCCCTAGTACGAGAGGACCGGGATGGACGGACCCCTGGTGTTCCGGTTGTCGCGCCAGCGGCATAGCCGGGTAGCTACGTCCGGATCGGATAACCGCTGAAAGCATCTAAGCGGGAAGTCGACCTCAAGATGAGATATCCCGGGCTTCGGCCCCTAAAGACCCCTCGAAGATGACGAGGTTGATAGGCTGGAGGTGGAAGTGTGGTAACACATGAAGCTTACCAGTACTAATAGGTCGTGAGGCTTGATTCCACTACATATGATTTGTATCCTCGATCCCCTATTTGGTTGATATATACCTCGGAGCGTATGCTCCGAGACGCATTCTTTTTGCGTTTATACCCTTTTCCGGTGGCTATGGCGGAGGGGAAACACCTGTTCCCATTCCGAACACAGAAGTTAAGCCCTCCAGCGCCGATGGTACTGCGTGGGTGACTGCGTGGGAGAGTAGGTCGCCGCCGGGATTCACATTATACCCCCGTTCGTATCGGACGGGGGTTTTCTATTTCGGCCTCACATCTCTTCTTATATTGACATCCGGTACTATTTGCGTAGGCTGGATGTTCTCAGTTCAAGTTATTCGGAGGACGCATGCCCAGGGGTTCCATAGGTCCCGGTGACGATGTTGAAGCATGGTGCACACGATGCAGAATGAATCTTAATCATCGTGTTATCGCTGTCGTGGGGAACTCTATTCAACGAGTGCACTGCCTCACGTGCGGAGGGGACCACAAATATTATCCACCCAAGAGAGGCCAAGACGCTGATTCTGGGAAGCGGCCCGCCAGGGGTGTCGCCTCGGAAAAAACGCGACGCCCTATTGCCAACAAGTCCCCAGGTCGAGCGGAAAGTGAGTGGGCTACGTTCATGAAGGATTTGCCTGCCGATGGACACGTCAGGCTGTACGAGCTCTCGGAAACGTATACTCCTGGAGAATTCATCGAACACCCCAACTTCGGAAGGGGGCGGGTGATCGATATAGTGGGAGCGGAAAAATTTCAGGTAATTTTCAAAGAAGGACGAAAAATACTGCTCTTTAACAGAAAAAAGACCGATTAGCCTCCATGTGGCCGCACTGTTGACTTTCACGCTGCAGGGTACACCAGACCGGGAAAGCGTTCACCCCAACCGGAATCAAAGACCGATATCGCTCGCCTCGCCCACGAAAGTCATGGGGCAGATGCGCGAAAGCACCGGCAGGGGATGGACGGACCAACAAATCATGAGGAGGAGCGCCAGCCGGACATCTGGCTTGCGTTCGTCAGACTGGCGGTCCAAGAGTTGAAGCGGCCTTGACACGGTCAGAAACCTCTGAGCACCGAACTAGATATCGCCTTCCATCATGCCCTTATAAAAACCGCAAGTCTGACGGCATTGTGCGATTTTATCGGAATATGATCCCTGGAGTTCGCCGCGGCACATGGTCGCCGTGACGGCAAAGCAATTGCGCCCATTGTCCGGATACGCGGGACACTGCGCTTCCCGGCCGCACTTCAAGTCTTCCCAGCAGGCTTTTCGTTCCATGTTTCCCCCCTAAGATGTGTAAATATGTACGTAGGTATTACAATAACTATATAAACAGAATACCCGATTCAGTCAAGATATTTTCTTGTCCCTTCGTATCCATTCTGTTACGGGCGGGAAAAGGCTGTCATTGCGAGGGCAGCGAAGCTTTGGAGGAATGAGGAGCCCTGCCGATTTTCACAAACGATAGAATTCGTTTATTTCCGAGATGACGTACTCTTTCTGTTCAGTTGACAGTTCCGGGTAAATCGGCAGGGCAAGCACCTCGGCAGCAGCGCGTTCGCTCACGGGAAAATCGCCCGGCTTGAACCGCTTGTCCGCGACGCACTCCTGAAGATGCATGGGGACAGGATAATAAATTTCTGTTGCCACCCCGCGCGACTGGAGATGTTCGCGCAGCTTGTCCCGATTCTTCGCTACAATCACATATTGATTGAAGACATGACGTTCCCTGATTACGGCTGGCGGGATGATCTTGTCGCCCGCAAGCCCGAGCTCATGGAATCGCCGAGTATAGTACGCGGCATTTTCTCGCCTCTTTTCCGTCCACGAATCCAGATGGCGCAATTTCACCCGAAGCACCGCAGCCTGTAGCGCGTCCAGCCTAAAATTGCCGCCGAGAAGCTTGTGAAAGTACTTGGGCGCGGAACCCTGGTTTCTCAGAATTCGTATGGATTCAGCCAAACCGGCATTGTTTGTCGTAACGATGCCCCCATCGCCGAACGCTCCGAGATTTTTCGAAGGAAAGAACGAAAAACACCCTGCAATTCCCAAGCTGCCGGCCCGTTTGCCATGATATTCAGTTCCGATGGCCTGAGCCGCATCCTCAATGACCGGGATTCCGTGTTTTTCGGCAATCTTGAGAAGAGGTTCCATATCGACAGCTTGCCCGAAGAGGTGGACGGGGATTATCGCTTTCGTTTTCGGGGTGATGCAGTTTTCCACAAGATGTGGCTCGACATTGTATGTGTCCGGGTTTATATCAGCAAAACGCACCTCGCCGGCGACTCGCAAAACAGATCCCACTGTTGCGAAAAAGGTGAACGGAGTCGTAACGACCTCGTCCCCGGTACCTATGCCAAGTGCCATGAGGCAAACCAGCAATGCGTCCGTACCGGACGAAACGCCGATTGCATATTTGCAGCCGCAGTATTGGGCTATTTCGTTTTCCAAAGCTTCTACTTCCGGTCCCAGAATGAAATACTGGCTCTCCAGAACCGTATTCATGGCCTCGGCAATTTCCGTTTTTATGGATTGGTATTGGCCTTTGAGGTCGAGAAGTGGAACTGAGGTGACTGCCATGTCGCCCAAATCTCCTGTCTTTTGTTGGCGGGCACTATAGCTTCGGAAGACCTGCCGTGTCCAGAAATATTCAGGCGGGACAACTCTTGTCGACGTCACAATCCTGGCCCTGCCGGGCCTGGTACGAGTGCAAGAGCCGTTGCCAGGCCTGCGGGATTCCGCATGACTCTGATTTCGTCTATAGTCGTCGAAGAAAATACTGCCATTTTCGCCGGAAGGAAGAGAAAAGATGCAGGGAAAACCCGTCAAAGAAAGCCAAATGACGATGGCAATACAGATGAATCCTGAAGACGCCAATCCCGCAGGGAACGTTCACGGAGGAGTCATCATGAAGTACGTGGATACCGCTGCGGGGGTGGTGGCGATTCGTCACGCCCGAAAAATAGCGGTAACCGCATCAATCGACCGTCTCGATTTTCATCATCCGGTGTTCGTGGGGGATCTCCTCATTTTGAAGGCTTCGATCAACCTCGTGGGCAGGACTTCCCTGGAAGTAGGCGTCAGAGTCGAAGCGGAGAATTTGTTGACAGGAGAAGTCAGGCATACTGCTTCAGCTTACCTGACCTTTGTGGCCTTGGACTCAAAAGGCGCTCCCGCCGGAGTGCCTCCGCTTATCCTGGAGGCGGAGGAGGAAATGCGGCGCAATTGCGAAGCCCAGATTCGGCGGCAGTCCAGGCTGGCGGAAAAGGAACGAGAAAAACACTGCACACCCCGAACGTGTTAATTGCAATGCGCTTTCGATCACGCGAAATCGGGGAGGCGCTTCTTGTAAAAAGTTTCTGGGAGGGGGTTTGGGGGGACTCTCTTTACAAAGAGGGTCACCCCAATCTTACCTTTTTTAAAGCGCGTTCACATTAATCCGGCTTGCCGGTGAGATATTTTCTGCCTTCAGGCCAGAGATCCGTTACCTGCCGCATGATTGCCAGTTCGCCGATGTGGTATGCATTATGGTCGGCAGCAAGAACGATTTCACGGAAAATTGTGTATTCCGGGGCATGAGGGATGGGAGCGCACAGGTCGGTCTTCTTGTCGCGCACAATAGCCTTGAGCGCTTTCAGATCTGCCAGAACTCCTTCTATACTCCGGTTCCATCCCTTCGCATCCGTCAGCTGTTCCGGCCGCGGCCGGTAGCCTTCCGGATAATGCGGAGAAACATGACTCGGATTCCGGATGAATTCCAGTATGTCCCACTGTGTGATTCTGATGTGTTCCACGATGTGCCAAAATGAATACGGTGTTTCCGGCGGCTTGCTGTTGACATGCTCCGCGGGAAAATCCGCAACAACTTCGTCAAAGCTCATGTGAGCGTTTCCGCCCTCCAAGAGGGCAAGCAGCTCTCTCCTTGTCACTTCGTCCGGTTTCATAACTCGTCCTCTCCGACACAGGGCATGCCTTTGAGAACAGTTTACCATCCGAGGGGATGAGGTGCCAGATGCCGGTTTCGCCCGAGGCGGAAAAAAGCTGCACGCAGATCAGTTGCGAACCAGCAGGCGGATGGCGTTAATGCCCTCTTTTGACTTCAAATGCTTCACCAAATCATCAGCTTTTTTTTCAGAGGTGAAATTGCCGAGGTATAGACGATAGATAACGCCTGTCTTGGGCCTTGCCACCGGTTTTAGCGAAACGTCGTATCCGCGGGCTTTCCATTTTTGCGCCCACTCCTGAGCAATAGCGGGATGGCTGAACGCTCCGACCTGTACGGTGTACGTTTTCTGCGCTGATCCGGATTGCGGAATACTTACCGTCTGAACCTGCTGAACACCTGGTTCCTGAGATCGGACCGATTTGCCCGGCTTTGCTTCCTCTTTCTTTTCTCCGGATTTGGAATCCCCAGATTTGGCATCCTTGGGATCCTGTTCCACTTCCTGGCCGGTCCCGCGGGCATTGCCGGTTTCCGAGCCCACGTCGTCCTGGGAGGTCAGATTTCGGTAGAACGTGACTTCCGTCGGGGTTGTGCACGCTTTCGCGTGTGCAGCTTCTTTCGTGGACAAGGGCTGCGTTTTGCCGTCCGGTTCGGTTCGATTGGAAAAGATGGGCTTGAAGGCTTTCCCCGCAATGGAGGGGTCTCGTATGAGCCGTATGTTGATTGCTCCGAGCCCTATCATGACTAGAATCGAGACGGCTACCGCGACGGTCAACCTGCCGTTCTTCGGTCCCCCGCCGCGCTCCTGCCGCGGAGGCTGGGAAGCAGGTCTGCGCTTCGCTTTCGAAAACGTTGATGCAATCGCGCGTCTGAGAGTCTTAATCAGCTTCACATGCGCTCCGGAGCTGTCACCCCGAGAATGCCGAGGCCGTTGGCTATGACCTGACGGACGGCTTCCACCAGGTACAATCGAGCTTTTTTGACGCGGTGGTCTTCCATGAGAACTCGGTTATCGTGATAATAGGCGTGAAACATCTCAGCTAAATCCATGAGATAAAACGTTATTCTGTGCGGTTCAAGCGCTTCGGCAGCCTCTGAGAGCATGTCGGGATAATCGCCCAAATGCTTGATGATGCGCTGCTCCTCCGGCAAGGAGAGCGCTTCCAGGTCGGGATCGTTCATGTCCACGTCAATATTCCGTTCTTCGGCAATTCTGAAAATGCTCGCAACTCTGGCATGCGCGTACTGCACGTAATATACGGGATTGTCCCGGGATTGCTTCTTTGCCAGATCCAGGTCGAAATCCAAATGGCTGTCGCACCGTTTCGTGAGAAAAAAGAATCGTGCGGCATCAGGGCCGACCTCGTCCAGCACTTCCCTGAGCGTGACAAATTCCCCCGATCTGGTTGACATGGAGATTTTCTCGCCCTCTCTCACGAGAGTCACGAATTGGACGAGGAGAACCCTGAGGGAATTCGGATCGTGTCCCAGCGCGTCTATTGCCGCCCGCACGCGAGGAACATACCCATGGTGATCCGCTCCCCAGATATCCACAAGCACCTCGAAGCCGCGGTTGAACTTGTTTCTATGGTAAGCGGCATCTGCAGCAAAATAGGTGGGTTCGCCTGTAGCACGGACCAACACTCTGTCCTTTTCATCCTGCTGTCCGTCCATTCTGAACCAGAGCGCTCCTTCGTTCTCCTCGGTTTTTCCTCTTGCTCGGAGCTCTTCCAGAGTCGCCGGGATCTCTCCGGTTTCGTACAGGCTTTTTTCCCTGAAATAGGAATCATACAAGACGCCGAAGTAGGCAAGATCCTCTTTAATGCCGTCCAGGATTCTATCACGTGCGTATTTCGCTGCCGCTTCCACGGCCTCATCTTCCGGCATCTCAAGGAGTGCGTCCCCCAGAGGTGTGCTCCTGAGTTCCCCTGCCAGATCTTTGATGTATTCGCCCTGATAGTGGTTTCCCGGCAGTTCGTCTTTCCCGCCCATCAACTGCTTGTAGCGGATCCATAGAGACCGGCCGAGAATCTTCATCTGGTTGCCCGCGTCATTCACGTAGTACTCAGTTTGCAGGTCTTGTCCGCACACCTTGAGAAGCCGGGCCAGTGTATCTCCCACAGCCGCTCCCCGGCCGTGGCCCACGTGAAGCGGGCCCGTCGGATTTGCGCTCACGAATTCCAGGAGGATACGGGGACCTTCAGGTCTTTTTGCACATCCATATCTGTTTTTTTCCCGGTGAATCGTGTGGAGAACCTCGTACCACACTGCTGGAGCCAGAAAGAAATTTATGAATCCCGGGCCGGCCACTTCCGAACCTACGAGCACCCGCTGGTCCACTGTTAGATTATCTTTTATGATTTCGGCTAGATCCCTGGGTTTTACCCGGGCGGTTCCGGCCAACACAAGAGCGGCATTCGTGGCATAATCGCCGTGACGAGATTCCTTGCTGCGGGAAACTTCTATTTTTACCGATCCAGGATCGGGCAACGAAACGAGATTTCTTCGGATTGCACGCTCAATTGCCTGCCCGATCAGGGTTCTCACAACTTCCTTCATACACTTTACCCTCGGGCCGTGTTCGCAGACCTATTTTTCAGGGTCTCACGCACGGAAACTCTATTGTTATCAGGATTTTTTCTCTTGTTCGTCCTGATCGTGAGAAGCGGGTTGCTTGAGTGTCACATCCCTGGTGAAGTCGGGACATTTTGTCGTGGTTGCCCCGTCCATGGAAAATTTCTTGTTGCATGTCTGTCTCCATGCGCATATCACGCATAGCGTCTTATCGTCCATTAGTCCTCCCGTACCTAGATTTTATGTATCAATTCTAAAGCTTATGGTCAAGGGCTTTCGATATGCTTTAGCGATTCGTACTGTGGGAATCGAAACCCCGTCCCAGGGAACGCGGGCTGAGCAGATCTGTCTATGTAAATAACATGTGTTTGATGGATCTGTAACAAGGAAGGGCCTGGACGGTTTCCCGTCGTTCTGCTAGTATCCAGCGCCCAGGAGAGCACCATGGAAGTCGTCAATCCCGATACTCTGCGCTTGGTTCCCGGACAGAGCATGCAGGCGGTGTATGCGAACACCCCGGGCGGTCCAAGCGAATTAGGATTTTTCGTTCGCTCGGCGTCGGGAATTATAGCACCGAGAGACGAACTGGAGCTTCGCCTGCGGGCCGGGCTCATCAACTTCAATGGTGTGTTGCTGGTCTTGACTATGCTCAAGGTGGACGAGCCCACTGAAGAATTGTTCGACATATGGTGGAATTTCCATTCCAATGACGGACAAGACTTTTTCCGAAAGATCGCAGAACAGGAAAAGCTCACGGTTCATTTTTATACGGACGAGGGAAAAGGCTTTTCAATCGACACGGAAAATGCTTTTCGCAAGTTCTTCAGCTCTCTGCCCTCGCTGCTGGCGCGTTCCGAGCCGTGGAACGACATCGAATTCGATCGCGCGGTACGGGGATTCTGTGCCCAGTCATATCCGAAAGAGAACCTGTGGGAAATCATTGAATATCAGCCCCAACACACCGAACCACGAGGGGACAAGCTGGAGGGGGTCGAGGCCTACGAGGGATTCATACCGGACGAACTCGAACCATTTTACGTGTACGCTGCCGGGCAGGGGCATTGTATCAAAATAATACCTTCAATGCTGGAACAACAGGCTCTGGCGGGAGATCCGGAGGAATTCCTGTACCCCGCTCCGGTCAAGACCGTCCTCCGCTGTGGAGTGAGGTGGATGAAGGAATTTCCCGTCGCGCCCATCCCTTTTATTCCAGGACATGGTCTTGCCGTGCCTCCAGACGATTCAGAATTTTGACTATAGCAGTTCTCGAAAATTCTGTCGGATTAGTTCACGACTTTCTCCCACATTTCCAACCAGCCAATGATTTCACTGCGAGAAGTGGAACGACGAAGCAATCTCGGTTTTGGTAGGATTGAGATTGCTTCGGGATTCGCCCTCGCAATGACAGTCTTCAAATCCTTTCGCGTAATCAAAACCGATATTACTTGTGAGAATCCCTCTATGAAGCGTTACCCCAGGCTCAGCCGTTACGTTTCCGCGTTGCCTGATTTATGGACAAGCTCATGCCTGTTCAGTAAAAAAAAAGCCGGAAAAATGTTTCCGGCGCGCGAATGTGTAAGGGGTATGACTTTGTGAGGCGGCTGGAACGAGTACTAATTTTACAAATTATTTTGTCATAGTCATTACGGCAAATAGCTCACCCCGTCACATCAGGTGCGCCGCCTATATATAACCGTCACCTTTCGGTGGAATACTTACCTGTAATACAACATGTGTGCCAGCTCCTATATTGGCTCATATATCGAACTGTTATAAAAAGCATAGGACGAGGGTAGCCTGGCGAGTGGGGCAGAATTACCCATTCTGAGGCATGTTTGACGTGCAATTACCGCCCGCTTGGCGGTTTCCGGGTGAGCACTACGAGTTCTTGAAGTGGGGTTCGAGAACCCCGCGAGACGCGGGTGCAAGTAATGTGCTTGCACAGTGCGCATGCTCTTCTCGCAGGGTCGGCTACGACACCGAGTAGGATTGTTTAGGACGGAGGTTTTAAGTAGCTAAAAAGACTTGAATAATCATCAGCCCAGGGCCTCTTGCCCGGGTCTGCATGAAAGCGCCTCCAGCCAGCCTGTTCCACGAGTCTTTTCATGTCTTGCTCTCTTCGAGCAACTACGCCCCAAGCGGAACTGGAACCAAGAGAATGCCTTTCTTGCTCAGCAGTCAGGATCTGAGTCATTCCACAACCCGGCGCGCCGCAACTCTTGGCCAGGTTCGCCAGAACCGAATCCAGTTTCAAATATTGATTTGATATGTGAAACGCTACGATTCCGTTCGGCCTCAATTTCCTCAGATACAGATTCAGTGCCTCTGTGGTGAGAAGGTGAACCGGAACTGAATCCGAGCTGAACGCATCTAAAAAAATCACGTCAAAGGAATTGTCCGGCGCCTTGCTCAAGAGCAATCGGCCGTCACCGTGGACTACTTCCACCTTTGCCTTGCAGTCTCTCAAGTAGGTAAAATACTTGGCATCTTGAGCGACCGCGGCAATTTGCGGATTGATTTCGTAAAAAGTCCAGTGGTCCAAAGGGCCGGCATAGGTGGCCATGGTACCCGCGCCCAGGCCGATCACCCCGACCGTGCGCCCATTCGGGGCAGGAGGAAGGCTGGCAAAAACCTGCCCCAGAGGTCCGCCTCGATAATAATACGATGTAGGCTCATTCCTGCGCTTGGGATCCAATGCTTGTTTTCCGTGTGACGTATGCCCGTGAAACAAGGTCACCACGCCGTCTTGCTTTGCCAAATCAATCCTCAAAGTTCCAAAGAATCCCCTGTCCCGGAGAACCGTATTGGATTCGATATGGGTAACAAGAAATCCCACCAGGAGAAACGCGGCCAATCCCGCTCCGAAGCGAATCGGTCGCTTCCTGGACAGATAAATCACTATGGCGAGCGCTGTTCCTACGACCGCTGTTGCGCGCTGAGTGAGAAAGAAAGACCACATATGGTTTGCAAGCAGCAGCGATCCTCCCGCTGCAAGCACTGCAACGGGAATGCAGAAGTCCCTCACCGAAGGCCGATTTCCGTCGCCTGCGGAGGACGGCATACACATTGCCGCAACGACGAGCACGATCGGGTATTCAAGTAAACCGGTAAACAAAACCGGTGCCACCAGCGCACTGAATATTCCGCCCACGACTCCGCCCGTGGCCATCCACAGGTAAAATTTCGTCAGGTGCTCAGCGGCCGGACGCGTTCTCACCAACTCTCCGTGAAAAACCATTGCCGTCACGAACAATGTCAGAAGGCATAGGAGAGACATTTTCAGCAGTTCCGTCTCATGGAGCCAGAAATCGGAAAAGCTCAAACCCACCAGAACCACGGGCAAAAGCAGGACCATGAGCCTGTGCGAGAGAAGCTCGGTTCGGTGAAAAACCAATATGAAAGTCAAGAAATAGACGCCCAGAGGAACAATCCACAGAAGAGGAACCGCAGCAATATCCGTTGTCATGTACGTGGTGACACTCTGGAGAAGGCTGGACGGAATCGCTGCCAGAATCAGCCATTTCATGCCTTGCCACGTACCGGGCGCGGGTGAAACAACAGCCGTTCCGCCAGGCACATGCCCGCCTTTTCGCCAGAGAAGGGCAGATAGTACGACAATAGACACAGTAAGAAATATGTAGCCCCCGCTCCACCCCAGACTCTGGGCCGCCAGCGTCAGGTTCGGCTCAACGATCGCGGGATAGCCGAATAAACCGATCAGGCTTCCCCAATTACTCGCGACGTAGAGAAAATACGGATCCCCGGAGTATTTGTCCCCGCTGGATAAGAACCACCGTTGCAGCAGCGGAGCGGTCGCGCACAGCAACAAGAAGGGCAAACCCAACGAAACCGAAAGCAAAAGAAATAACCATGGTGTCGGATTCGTTTCCGTCGGCGGTGTCCAGCCTAAGGGAATGCTGATGGGGAGGAGAACCAGACATAAAACCAGCAACACCCCATGGGAAATCAGCTGATGCCTCAGCACGAACTTGCTTTGCAGATGCGCGTACAGATAACCAAGCAACAAGGTTCCCTGGAAAAATACAAGACACGTGTTCCAGACCGCTGGTGTTCCTCCCAGGTACGGCAATATCATCTTGCAAAACATGGGTTGAATCCACAAAACGAGCGCCGCACTTACGAACAAAGTCAAGGAGAAGAGTCGATACACGAATAGGGCTCCATGGTGCGAGAGGACAAAAGAGAGAAATCCAAACAGGAGTTCGTAGGAACTATCTCAAGAAGCTCATGTTAATTTATCTGCGCATCCCGTGTCAATCCAAGCAGGTAGTGCCGGATGGCGAAAAACAACTGAGAATAGACCGGGAGAGCCCTGTGGTTTCTCCAGTAGGGACATCCGCAAGAATACGATCGCGGGATCTTAGAGTAGAGGATAGGGGACCGACATACACGAACGGCCTTTATTGGCCGCTTTTCTGCCTAGATATTGATTGAGAGACTGCCGCGTACTTGGCAAGAGCCGCACCATAATGTTTCCAAGAACGCAGAAAGCCCATGTGCATCTGCCCTCGAAGGACCGCCAGAAATACGAAATAAAATGATTGGCGTGCCCTTTAAGCAGCAAACAGATCAGGCGCCGGCGTTTACCCCACGCTCTCGCGCCCTCCACATGGGCTTGTGTGTTTAGACACGTGTGGTGGTACAGGGTTCCCGAGTTTCTACATTGACAGAAAAAAAACGGAATCATGCCTTTGCCAAAGAATCGGTTCATAGAACCACTGTCATTGCGAGGAGTTAAGCGACGAAGCAATCTGTTCTTAACGGTCAGGAGATTGCCGCGGGCTTACGCCCTCGCAATGACGGTCACATTCTTTCTCAAGTGAATAAGTCCCATTCTCGATCGAAACGGAAATGGGTACAAGCCCCATATCTACGCGATGTCTTCCAAAAAAAACCAAATGGTGAGAAAACAATTGCAAACAGTTCTTTTGTTCCTTATGATGAACTTATTGCCTCCTCTCATCTCATACTCAGACGGCATTTCCGTCTTGACGGAATCAGAAGTATCAAAAGCAATTATCTGAATCCCGCTCTCCGGGCGCATCTTTCGGTACCATCAAAAAGCTGACGTGGCCCGGATGTCGCGGTGACTCAAAACCGGAACGCTTGAACGCGGCGAGATGCGCAAGAGGATCGGACTCGGAGTCTTGCCGATGCCTGCGACGATCTTTGCCGAAATGGCTCAATTGACGACGCATAGCCGCGAGGGGGCAGACGTTGATTCAAGAAATAGTAGACATCTTTCATTCATCACAACCTGGCCGATCGCTGAACTGATTTGGCAATGCGGGAGGGCGGCACGCACTAGGATTCGCTCCGGGAGTCGCACCGGCCAGTCGAAACAGTTCGGGTCCATCCACGATGAACCAAACGAACAGGAGGTTTTCATGGGCATGTACGACGTGTTCGTGGCGGCAAAGAATGGGCAAGACGCCCGCGTGCTCAATGCCATGGGTCTTGACCTGCATCGTCGCGGGATGAGGAAGGAGGGAAGCAAGCCGAATGAAGGAATAACACAATTTCGCAAGACCTGTGAGGGAGGAAAGCCATGAAAAAGTCTTATTCGGAACGAATAGTAGTCGTGACAGTTTTCATGATCACAATCCTGGGTTTTTGGGGGATCGTTGCGGCGGAAGCAACGGCGGCGCCGAATCTCTTTGAATCAATTCCCGCAGACCGCCTGATAATGCCGGAAGCTACGAACGAGGCGCTGGCCAAGATCAAGCAGGATAAAACCACCATCGACGTCAACGTGGTGACAATCAATCCCTCCGTATTTAACGAGAAAAAGATCAACCTCAATGTGCCTATGGCAGCTCCGATGGAAGCGGAAACCGCGGAAATCAGCAGAAGAGGGCCGAACGATTTTACCTGGGTCGGCAAATTCCCACAACCTGCCGGGGATGCGATCATGGTGGTAAAGAACGGGCAAGTAACGGGATCGATACGCGCCGGAACAGCGTTGTACCGCGTGTGGCCGCTGGGAGAAGGAAAACACGCGGTGGTACAGGTCGATCAATCCAAATTCCCGCCGGAACACCCCCCCAGTTTTGAAAAAATTCAGCCCGGTACGCTGCCACCTCAAAAAGAGAAGGGAGATCAGCAAAGCACGGGACCCACCCCGATTACCGTGCTGGTGGCATACACTCCGGCCGCAGAAGCGAAAGTACTAGGACCCATGGACTCATTCATCCAACTCGCCGTTACCGAGTCCAACCAGTCCTACCAGAATAGCAAGATCAACCTGACATTGGTGTTGGCAGGGATTCAGAAGGTAAACTATCAGGAGAGCGGCAGTTTCGATACAGATCTGGATAACTTTAAGGGTATGACCGACGGAGCCATGGATGAGATCCACAGCTTACGGGATCAGAAGAAGGCTGATGTTTGCGTATTGATCGTTGATAACAATCAGTATTGCGGGCTCGCCGCCGCGATTTTGGCCAAACCGGAAACCGCTTTCGCAGTGGTTTATTTCAAGTGTGCCACAGGCTACTACTCATTCGCTCATGAAATAGGACATTTGCAAGGAGCGAGACATAATCTTGAAATGGATCCAACCCTGCAACCATTCCCGTATGGCCATGGCTACTATCTCAATCCCAAGTGGAGAACGATCATGTCCTATGCCAACCCTTGTAATTGCCCCAGAATTCAATACTGGTCGAACCCGAACGTGCAGTACGAAGGTGTGCCCATGGGCACGAGCGAAAGGAATAACAATGCGCGGGTCTTAAATGAAACTGCTGCATACGTGTCAGGATTTCGGCAGTAGGAGAAAGCGGAGCCTCAGGTGACGACCAAACGAGAGGACGTTGGCGAAGCACAACGGTTGCCCAGTTGAGAAGTAAAGACCTGTTGAGTCTTGGAATGAGGCCACTCGGAACGCTCGGGAATGTCACGTTCTTATGACCCGATGGCTATGGGATAGGCAAAGCTACAGTAGTCAAGCATTCAGACGAGCAAGTAGGATGGATGAATCGCTCAGGGGGGTTCTCGACCTTACGGAAGAACCGCCTGCCATACACGTGTACGGCTCTGTCATCGTGTACCGCGATGACGATGCGGTAGAGATTGACCGAATCGAAACCAGGGAAGGCGATATATCCGTTCTCCTGTTGAAAGTGAGAGTTAAAGAAGGCGTTCTGCCCATGAAGGGGGTGATGCGTACGTGGGAGTATCAGGAGAAGGGTGAGCACGTCCGAATGTACACTCACGTCCAGGTCCACGGGATCGAGGGTGGAACGGGAACCGTCGAGGTCCGAGCGCTCGGACCAAAATCATGACGCCTGCAGGCCGGGGGCCTGAAACTGCCGAGAATGAGGCAACATGTTGCAAAGAATGTGTTCAGACAGCTTGAAGCCTGCTGAATGATCGGCATGTGTCAACCGACAATCATTGTCGGCTAAAAATTGAGTGCTATAGGGATTCTCAGAGGTAATGCCGGTTTCGGTTACGCGAAAAGATTGAAAGATTGTCATTGCCAGGGCAAAGCCCCAAGCAATCTCCAACTGACCAGAACTGAGATTGCTTCGTCGTTCCACTCCTCGCAATGACATGATTGGACCACCGAAATACAGGTGGGTAATTATGAGAGAGGCCCCGACAAAATTTTCGAGAAGTACTATAAGTGTACCCGTTCAAACGACGGGAATAAGCAAGAAAATCAACCATCCCTCCACAACGATTCACAAAAGAAAGGGACGGAAATCCATGAAAGAAAAGTATGTCATCTTGCGGAAAGGCGGAACGTTCATGACGCACGGTGCGTTCGCCGGTCCCACCGGGACGGTTCTGGAAACCATGTCCTCTGCGCCTACGCTCGAAGTGAATGTGGATGAAGTTTCCAAGAAAGACATCCGTGCACTCCAGCGGGACAAGAGTGTTGAGGGCGCAGCTCAGATCATGCCCATGAAGCTGATCGAGCCCATGGCCGTCACGGATGTCGCGTCGCCTGCCGCAGGAGGCGTGACGTGGGGCGTAAAAGCCGTTCGTGCCGATACTTCTCCGTATTCCGGTGATGGGATCATTGTCGCGGTCCTGGATACGGGAATTGACGCTACGCACCCCGCTTTCTCAGGGGTCCAGCTGGTGCAGGAGGATTTCACGGGTGAGGGCAACGGAGACACGCACGGTCACGGGACTCATTGCGCGGGCACCATTTTCGGACGCAACGTGAACGGGCTGAGAATCGGAGTGGCCCCTGGAGTGAAGAAGGCTTTGATCGGCAAAGTGATAGGGAGGCAGGGAGCTTCTACGGACCAGCTCTGGAGAGCCATTCAGTGGGCGGTGGACAACGGTGCCAACATCATCTCAATGTCGTTGGGCATGGATTTTCCCGGATACGTAAAATATCTCATGGATGTGGAAAACATCCCGGCAGAACCCGCTTCTTCACGAGCCCTCGAGGCGTACAGGGCCAATGTGCTTCTATTCCAGGATTTGGCTCGGTTCATCAACTCACAGGCGAGCTTCATCCAAGGCACCGTCGTCATCGCGGCAGCAGGAAACGAAAGTAACCGGCCGTTGTGGGAGATTGCGGTCGCCCCTCCTGCCGTTGCCACAGGCATTGTTTCGGTGGCAGCGCTTGGCGAAGGAACGGGCGGCCTGGTGGTAGCGGTGTTTTCCAATACTGGAGCCGAAGTCAGCGCTCCCGGCGTCGGAATTATTTCAGCCAAGCTGGGAGGAGGGTTGGCGTCCATGGACGGCACGAGCATGGCAACACCCCACGTTGCCGGTGTTGCTGCACTCTGGGCCGAGAAGATCAAGAAGAATCTGGCGATTACTCCCGGCAAACTCATCGCGGACGTGGTGGGAAACTCAAGCATTGCTGAACTGGCCACGGGTTTCGATGCCGTCGACATAGGCAATGGCCTGGTGTTGGCTCCCCAGCAGTAAATCGAGAGATTCCGTTTGGGGATGGGCTCTTTGTCTTCAGAAAAGAGGAGGAATTATTTCATGGCAGATATGAAGATTCTCGAAACATTGTCCATCGGGGAATTAAGGGCCGAATTGGCCGCCCGAGAAGCGAAGGCGAAGGGGGCGCTGGCGATCCCTGCCGGTGCGTCACTCAAACACGTCGACGATGCAAGTCTTGTGGATTTCCTGAGATCGCAGCAGAAAGTCATCTATGGTGCCGACGACCGCAAGGATCTCTACGAGTTGCCTCAGGACGATCGCATGAAATCCAGTGCCGATAGTGTTGTTGCGTTGTTCCAGGCAGGCAATGTCAAAGACGAGGGAGACGGAACCTCCTCCCTTTTCACAAGCAACTTCGGCGTGTCCCGCAATCTGTGTCCTCAAGAGCGATTTCGCGACCAACCGGTGGGCGCATTCTGTACCGGATTTCTCGTAGCCCCGGATATCATCGCCACGGCAGGACACTGCGTGAATGCAGCGAACGTCCAGGACGTACGTTTCGTGTTCGGTTTCGAGATGCTCGGCCCAACGTCACCTCGATTGAACGTGGGGAACAACGAAATTTATCGCGGCGCGGAGCTTATCGGCAGAGAACAGGTCGGCACCGGACCAGATTGGGCTTTGGTCCGCCTCGACCGGCAGGTAACCAATCACCCTGTGCTGGCCATCAGGAAGACGGGGAAAATCGGGAAGGATCAGCAGCTTTACGTGATCGGCCATCCAAGCGGCTTGCCCAAGAAGGTAGCGGCAGGAGCTGCAGTGCGAAATAATGACGCTGCAGGCTTCTTCGTGGCCAATACAGACACGTACGGAGGCAATTCTGGTTCTCCTGTCTTCAATAGTGGCGACCACGTTGTGGAAGGGATCCTGGTACGGGGCGAGACTGACTTTGTGCAGCAGGGCAACTGCTACGTCTCCCTGGTATGTCCGGCCGCCGGATGCCGGGGTGAAGACTGTACGCGAACAACCGTGTTTTCTTCGCTGATTCCGTAAGGATGGGCTATCAGTATCGGGGAACTGCATCTCGCAACCCCGCGTCCCGCGGGGTCCCCGACCCCAACCTCGAGAACGCTATACCGCCGCCGGATGCCGTTTCTCCCCACGAGAAATTTTGGGCTCGGCAGACGACGGAAGTTTCCGGCAGGGTTTTGGCGGCTTGACGGCACAGAAGGCCCCCGATGTTACTTCACATGCGCATTCCTATGAGTTCATGAGGGTCGGCTTCCGGAATAATCATGATCGCGCATTGGACAGGATACGTCAGAGCCGTATTACTTGTCGTCTCCTGTAAGAAAAGAGAAAGGGGAGGGAGTCAGGATCTTGATAGTCTCGGGCTCGAGGCCGTCGAAGGCGAAGTCTTCGACCGGTATCCGGGACTGTTTTACTTCAAGTCGACGAATCCTACCAAAATGGGGTACACTGGATTTCTATCTTGTGCCCTTGCACCTGAAGGCTCGTGAGGAAGGAAGCAAGAGACCAATCATGGCAGCGCGAATTCTCGGCAGGCCGTCCGAAGCGAAAGGGACGTCTGGCTGGCAGACGCATTCCTCATGCGCAGCACTAGAAATTGTCGGATGACCAAATCGTTTAGAATTGCGCAAAGAGGAGGCAATTCATGAAGATCCACGTTATTTTTTACAGCATGTACGGTCACATTTATCAGATGGCTGTCGCAGTCGCCGAAGGGGCTCGAGAGATCGACGGTGCTGAAGTCAACCTGTACCAGGTACGCGAACTGGTTCCGGATGAGGCGCTGGCGAGAACCGGCGCCAGGGAAGCGAGACAGGTCTTTGCCCATGTACCCGAAGCAGAGCCCGGCAAACTGGTGGAGGCTGACGCACTCATATTCGGTACTCCCACTCGTTTTGGGAATATGTGCGCGCAAATGCGCAATTTTCTGGATCAAACCGGACAATTATGGGCCAAGGGTTCTCTGGTGGGGAAATTGGGTAGCGTTTTCACCTGCACTGCCACACAGCACGGCGGCCAGGAAACCACGATCACCAGTTTCCACAGCACCTTGCTTCACCACGGTATGATCATCGCTGGCGTGCCGTACTCCGAGCAGCGGCTGCTGAATATGAAGGAGATTTCCGGAGGCTCACCCTATGGAGCATCCACCATGGCAGGCGGCGACGGTTCCCGGCAACCCACGGAAAACGAGCTGGCAATTGCCCGCTTTCAGGGAAGGCACGTGGCGCACATCGCCCGGAAGCTGTTCGGCTGACCGAAGGCCGTTCGTGCCAATGCAATTTCACTTTCTTGATGTGCACCGTTTTGCATCCGCATAAGGAAGTTTCGGGGATGGGCGCTGCTTGAAACCACGCGTCTCGCAGCCCGCGGTGCGATCTATACGGTCGCTCGTCCGGAAAGCCAAAAGTCTTTGACGGAGTTAACGGCCTGAATATATGCGTCGAGCTCAAGAGGTTTGGTGATGCACAGGTTGGCGCCGAGATCGCGACAGGCTTGTAAATGAGCGTGTACCCGAGAGGTGGTCACAATGACCACCACAATGTTCTGGAGATCCGGATCTTGCTTGATTGCTGCCAGGACTTCTTTGCCACTGGCTTTGGGGAGATTCAGATCCAGCATCACCAAATCGGGTCGGGATTTCCCTGCGTAATTCCCGTGTTTGTATAAGAAATCCAGAGCTTCTTTCCCGTCTTGTACCACGTGAAGGCTGGTCGCGATTTCCCAGTCCCGCATTGCCTCTCTCGTTATGAGAACATCCACAGGATTGTCTTCCGCGAGAAGGATTTCCAGAGACGCGGCCTGCTCCGTCATGCGGTTCTCCCACCGGGAATTGTAATGTAAAAAGTGGAACCGATTTCTGTGTTCGACTCTACCCAAACTCGCCCGCGACCACTTTCCACAATCTTCGTGACGATGGCAAGTCCCGTTCCCGTGCCTTCTTCGATCACCGAGAGCTGTCGGCTGCCACTAATCGTTCGGCCCGGCTTTCCCTACTTTCTCCAGCAGATCATAAGCGCCGCGACATTTGACCGGACACAGTGATAGCAGTTCTCGAAAATTCTGTCGGATTCGTTCACCACTCTCGCCCACAGCCCGACCGTGCAATCATGTTATTGCGAGGAGTGGAACGACGAAGCAATCTTAGTCTTGGTCAGTTGGAGATTGCTTCGGGCTTTGCCCTCGCAATGACAATCGTTCAATCTGTTCGCCTAATCAAAACCGACGGAACTTTTGAGAATCCCTATAGCAACGCCGTGACATGCTTTTTCGGGCACGCTACATTATAGCCGATTACCTCATAGTGCCGAAAAAATTTTTCGGGGCATAGTCGGCATTTATGCTACTGGGGTTTCAAAAAAGTGAGATTGGGGAGCCAGCGTTTTGTGAAGAGTGTCCAGGCCAACCCCCTCCCGGAAATCGAACGTCCATGGTTACGGAGACTGTTTTTTGAGTGCGAAAATAATTTCCGGGCTCCTCTTGACTGCTAATCACATCTGACTTAAGGTCATTAAAGACTCATGGACAATTCGGGGAGACCGTTATGGAAAGCTCCATTTCCAAGCTGGATTCAGGGCGATCGCCGTCACGGGCAACAAGGCCCAATAGACGCGAGCGACGCCGAACGGAAATGCGTGAGCGGGTGATCCGCGCAGCACTGCGGCTCTTTTCTGAACGCGGGGTGACCGCGACTACCGTCGAAGACATCACGAATGAGGCGGATGTGGGCAAAGGGACGTTCTTCAACTATTTCCCCAGCAAAGAAGATATCTTGGCACATCTTTGCCAGTTGCAAATGGGGAAAATTCGTGAATTCGTGGCACGATCGCTACACTCCCGAGAATCAATGGACCGCGTGCTGTACGAGCTTGCTTTGATACTTATAGAGGAATTCAGCAATTCTCCCGCTTTGGTGAAAGCCATCCTCGCCGCGTTGTTTTCAAGCGAGTCGGCCCGTGAGCGGATGGCGGACGATTTCGCTGAAGACAGAGAGGTACTTGCGGCATTAATGGCCGCACGTCAAGATCGCGGAGAGATTCGAGACGATCTTACGCCGTCGGAATTGGCGCTCCAGTTCCAGCGCGCCCTTTTCGGCACAACGGTCTTGTGGTCGTTGGATCCGTCCAAGCCGTTGTCTGAACATTTAGAGCAGATGTCAAACGTACTCTGGCGGGGTATCCGAACCCAAGCGGCACCCTGAGAACATATTGATGCGCAACAAAACCTTTCTTGATATACGATCGGACAGCGAGCCTCCTGAAAAGCCGAGACCGCGCGAGAGGACCGCTTTCCGGGGAGACTTTCACAGGAATACACGGAGATACATGAAATGCGAAGACATTCTGTGATTGCACTTGCAGTGATCTGCGTTCTGAGCGCCTTGGCGGCCGGCTGCGAAAGGAAAGCCCAGTCCGCGTTTACTCGGCCGCCCGCAATTGTATCCGTGTTCGCTGCGATTCAGCGGGATGTACCGGTCTACCTCGACAGCATCGGCAAGTCTGTCGCGAGTGAGGTAGTTTCCATTCAACCGCAGGTCTCGGGCCGCATCACTGAAATTCATTTCGTCGACGGCGCAGACTTGAAAAAGGGCGACCTGCTCTTTACCATTGATCCGCGACCGTACATGGCAGCGCTCAAACTTGCCGAAGCGACTCTTGCGGAGAAGAAAGCGGCGCTGGAACTCGCAAAAATACAGTTCAACCGCTATGCCGGCCTTCTGGAGACCAAATCCGTTTCGCAATCCGATTACGACCAAAGAAAGAACACGTTGGATATTGACGAAGCTCAGGTGCGAGAGAGCCAGGCTCAAGTGGACACCGCGCGCCTCAACCTGGAGTACTGCACTATTCGCTCGCCGATAGAAGGACGGGCAGGCCAGCGGCTCGTGGATGTCGGTAACGTGGTGGCGGCAAACACAGGATCCCTCCTGGTCATCGGGCGCCTGGACCCGATCTATGCGGATTTTACCATTCCCGAAGAAGACCTTACGGTCGTGCAGCGTAATATGCGGGGAGGAACTCTTAAGGCAGAGGTACGATTGCCCGATGATCCCGACCAGCCACGGGAAGGGAAACTCACGTTTCTGGACAATGCCGTTCAAGAAGGGGTAGGTACGGTAAAGCTCCGGGTAACGATTCCCAACGGCGATCATCACTTCTGGCCGGGCCGCTTCGTCAAAATTCGCCTGGTCTTGAGCACGATTCAAGGCGCGGTGCTCGTTCCCGCGGGTGCTCCCCGGATGTCTGCACAGGGTTCATTCGTGTACGTCATCAATGAGGATTCAACGGCCGAGTTGCGGCCTGTGAAGCTCGGACAACGGCAAGGAGAGCTGGTCGTTGTTGATGAAGGGCTAAAACCGGGTGAGCATGTGGTCACCAACGGTCAACTGGGAGTCGTACCCGGCGGCAAGGTCCGGCTGGAGGAACCTCGCCCTGCAGGCAATTCAGGTTCGGAGAGGCAGGAGGACAAATCATGAATCTCTCGGAACCTTTCATCCGCCGGCCGGTTATGACTGCGGTTTTGACGGTTTCCGTGATTCTATTCGGCGTTCTCAGCTATCTGCGGCTCCCTGTGAACGACCTGCCCGCGGTGGATTACCCTGTCATCCAGGTGGACGTCGATTATCCGGGAGCGAGTCCCGACACGATGGCCAACAACATTGCCACGCCACTTGAACGGGCATTCATGCAGATAAACGGGTTGGAGCTCGTGACTTCCAAGAGCACGCAGGGTCACACGAGCCTTACGCTTCAGTTTGTTCTGGAAAAGAGCATCGACGCTGCTGCGACTGACGTGCAGACTGCCATCACTCAGGCCACCGGCAACCTCCCCGTGGATCTTCCTGCGCCGCCGACCTTTTCCAAAACCAATCCCAACGACCAACCTATCCTGTACATTGCGCTCACAACGGACTCGATCACACGGGGTCAGCTTTACGATTATGCCAATACTCAGGTGGGCGAGCGGATCAGCATTCTTCCGGGTGTGAGTCGGGTCAACGTGTTCGGGACCAAGTCCGCTGTTCGTATCAAGGCGGATCCATCCAAGATGTGGGCTCGAGACATATCCATGGATGACCTCGCAACCGCAATAAAAAACGGCACGAGCTACACCGGTGCCGGGCAGTTCGACAGTGCTTCCGGGACGGCATTGCTCAACCCGAAGGGCCAGTTGGACAACGCCAGAGAGTATGGGAATCTCATCGTTGCCTCCAGGAAAGGGGCGCCGGTGTACCTGCGCGATGTGGCTCAGGTGACGGACTCGGTTCAGGACGAGCGGATCAATATGCGGTTCTGGGCCCGGGGATATTCCGTTCCGTCGGCAACGGTGGTCGTGGCGGTGTACCGGCAAGCCGGGTCGAACGCTGTGGATGTGGCGAGGAGCGTGCGCGATCTGCTGCCGGTCATCAACGCGGAACTACCCGGATCCGTGCGCGTGACGCCGATTTACGATCGTTCCCAGACTATCGTCAATTCTGTGGATGACGTTCAGTGGACCCTGGTTATTGCCTTTATCCTGGTGGTGATCGTGATCTTTGTCTTTCTGGGAAGAGCCACTGACACCCTGATCCCGGTCGCTGCCCTGCCGTTGTCTCTGCTTCTGACTCTCGTGGCAATGCGGCTGCTGTCATACAGCCTCGACAACCTCTCCCTCATGGCGCTCACCCTGGCCATCGGGTTCCTCGTTGACGATGCGATAGTATTCCTGGAGAACACGGTGCGCCGCATGGAGCATGGGGAGAAGGCGCTGCCGGCCGCAGTGAATAGTGCCCAGGAAATCAGCTTCACGATTCTGTCCATGACCATCTCGCTGGCAGCCGTGTTCATCCCTCTGGTGTTTATGTCAGGGCTGATGGGCAGGGTTTTTCGGGAGTTCGCAATCACCATCGTGGTGGCGATCTTCGCTTCAGGCATTGTCTCGCTTACACTCACACCGCTCATGTGCGCGAGGCTGCTCAAGGACCGGGGGAGTGGATCCAGGCAAACGTGGATGGAACGGGTGGTGGGTGGTGCCGAAAAGCGGGTGCTCGCCGCCTATGGAAGCTCACTCTGGTGGTTTCTGCGTCGAAGATGGATCTCTGCACTTATCTGGGTAGTCTGCCTCGTGGGAACGGTGGGGCTCTTTATCGCCATTCCGAAGACCTTTCTGCCCACCGGTGACAGCAGCTTCATCTGGGGAGTCATGATTGCCGGGGAGAGTTCTTCTCCCGAGCAGATGCGAACCCTCCAGGACCGGGCCGACGAGATCATCCGGGAAGATCCAGCGGTCGACGCTTCATTTACCATGACCGGAAACAGCAGGTTTCTCTCGTCCAACCAGGGATTGCTCCTTGCGTTCCTTAAACCGCCGGCCGACCGTGCGCCCATCCAGAGCGTCTCGGGCCAACTGATGGGCAAGCTTGGAGTCATTCCGGGCATTTTCCCGTTCTTGAGGCCTTTCCCTGTGCTTGAGATCAGTACGGGTGCGACGAACCGCAACCAGGGCCAGTACGCCTTCTCCGTTTCCGGAGTATACCCCCGCCAGGTATATGACGTTGCTGAAAAGCTTATGGGCAAGCTCAGGCAGTACCCGGGGTTTCAGACTATATCTTCCGACTATTTCAACAACACGCCCAACCTTGAAATCGACATCCGCCGCGATCAGGCCAGGACGTATGGCGTGTCCGAGACGCGGATCCTGAACCTTCTGAGAAACGCGTACTCACAAAATTACCTGTACCTTATCAAGAAGCCCGAGGATCAGTATCAGGTGATCCTGGAGGTCAAAGATGCCGAGCGCTCCAAGCCGGAGGACCTCTCGCTGCTGTACATCAAGTCCGATGATGGAAAGAATCTCGTGCCTCTCAACGCCTTGGTTTCCTGGAAAACTACTCTCGGGCTCCAAAGTGTGAATCACCTGAATCAGTTCCCGAGCGTTACTTTCTATTTCAATCTCAAGCCCGGCGTAGCCATGGGGGATGCCACGGATTTCATCACCAAGACAGCCGCGGACATCGTGCCGCCGACGATGCGTGCCGATCTCCAGGGCGAGGCCCTCACGTTCCGCAATACGGTGAGCGACTTGACTGTGTTGATGGCATTGGCCGTATTCGTGATGTATGTGATTCTCGCGATTCTCTATGAAAGCTACGTCCATCCCCTGACAGTGCTCTCGACACTTCCCACTGCTCTGGTTGGCGGGCTGTTAACCCTTTTCTTGTTCGGGGAACAGGCCTCTCTCTATGCCTTCGTGGGCATGTTCATGCTCATGGGAATAGTCAAGAAAAATGGAATTATGATCGTTGATTTTGCCCGCCAGAGGGTTGAGGCAGGGCAGACCGCGGAACTGGCCATTCACGACGCCAGCATGGATCGGTTCCGACCCATCATCATGACCACCCTCGCTGCAGTCATTGGCGCCATCCCAATCGCGGTGGGGTTTGGCACGGATGCAGCCTCTCGCCGCCCCCTGGGCCTGGTGGTTGTCGGCGGTCTGGTGGTGTCCCAGTTCATAACGCTGTACATTACCCCCGTAATCTATTTGTACCTGGAAGAGTTCCAGGAAAAGGTACTGGATCGCACCTCCTTCTTCCGTGCTGCACACGCTCGGACTCCCCAGGCCGACGCCGTTGAGGTGGTTCCTCGGAGTCTAAGACGTCGAAGACAAGCATAGATAACGTGAATGTGCATTTCACTGAGCTAGCTCGAGTGGTGTCCCGCAGATAGCTTTCAAATCACAGATACGGATTCGCTTTTTTACAGGTAACTCGATTCCGGGCACAGGCTGGGGGCACTCCTTCGCTGCGGACGACGCAGAGCCGTCTCATCACTTCTCTCGGGAGAGCCCCCAGCCCTTACATCTCATAAATCTTGTGGCGAATCCGTATGATTTGGCCAGCAAGCGAGTCAGTGTCATTGCGAGGAGCGACGCGACGAAGCAATCTCCCGCCTTTATTCTGCAACTACGCGAGATTGCTTCGCTTCGCTCGCAATGACAAAACCGGCTTCCCTTGCTCGATGAAAACTTCGGGAGAGGCTCGGATGGCCGGTTATGTAAGTTATTTGAGGGACGGAACACTAGATGTTCTTGTGTGTGGACTTCGGGGAGGAACTTCTTACAAAGAGTGCTCCCCTATAATTGTCTTTGGACTGCCATTCCGTACAACGGCCCTACTGGCCGCCTGTTATTGAGGGAAGCTGCTGTGCCCTCACGACTGGCGGCGGATTCCATTTGCCCACGAGTACTTCCTGTTTCGGCGCATAGAGCCGCATGGTCAAGTTGAAGCTCCCTTTCGGCGCGGGAAGCCAGTTCGCCTCCTTAGCCGGGCCCGGGTTCTCGTTCTGGAAATACAGGTCGAGAGAACCATCCGGATTGTACTTGAACGGCATCCAGTTGCTAACCGCGAATCGATTGAGGTTATTTGCTACCTGGAAGCCTTCTTGGTCGTATAGGGTGATGGACCAGAAAGCATGCACGGGTGGCATGGCATCCTTATCGAAGTGGATCGTGTACTGGCTCGCGCCGTCCAGCGGCTTGCCTGACTCGTCTGCGAGATTCAACGGGTAGATGGCATCCTGGGGGAGGTTTGCACCGAGTCCCTGCTGCGCGACGATGGCGCGTTTCAGGTAGTAGTTGCCGTACACGCCCATGGTGTCCGTGTTCATGGACCAGCCGTTGACGACCCGTGCGAGGCTGGGAGCTTTCCACAGCATCAACTTCCGAGCCTGTTCCGGTACAGTCTCCAGCGCTTTCTTGATGGCGGGATCGACCTTGTCGATGTCGAAACTCTGGCCCGGTTCAATGCCGATGCGCTTCATCATCGCGATGATTGGCTGATCCGTGATGTGAGGCGAATGCAGCTTCATGAGTTCAGCCGCATAGGCGAAGAACGTGCCGGCAGGCATGGTGTCGACTTGAACCTTCGCCGGCGTTTTCATGTCGATTGCCGGATCGATCTTCACCTGAACCGGGACGGCCGCTTTGCCCCACTGTGAAAGGGGAGTGAGCTTGTACCCGGCCTGGATCTTGTGAACGGCATCGTAGTCCTGAGGGCCGTCCGTCTTGGTTCGACCGATAGCCCAGACGTACGGCGTGGGGGCGTCGATACGCTGGGTGCCCTTCGGGAGTTGGAACTCCTCGATGATTCGATCTCTTAAATCGGGCCTCCAGCCGGGCGGAACAACGATGAAAGTGCCGGCTTGCGTGCCGGTTGTGCGCCACCCCGGCGATGCGAACACATCTGTCCACATGTCCAGCATGGGAAGCAGGTAGTAGCGGCCACCCGTATCGGGGACCGAAACTACCATGGGTCCATTGGTGAGATCGAGCCATGCAATTGAATAAAGGGTATCAAAATTGGGTCTGACAACAAGTTTCATGTTCGCCGGAGGGTACTCGGGAATGTTTACAAACGTATTCATGGGCCCTCTGCCCAATTCTTTTCCGGGTTCTATGTTGGTGGATTGTTTGCGGGTGGTGTCCATTGTGATGAGCGAATAGAAATAAATATAAGCTTCCACGCCGATGGCGTGTGCCTCCTGTTCGCTCGTTGCCGCTCGGCTCGTGGCCGGTATGCTCGTCAACATCATGGCCAGCAGCCCTGCTAGGGCCAATGGCGGAAAAAAAACCTTCCGCAGCAATTTCCGCTGAAGAATCATATGCTTTCTCCCTCTTCCCCGTTCGTTAGCTTGCCGGATACCCGCTGTCTGAAAAGACACAAACAAGTATCTCTTACGAGTCAGTCATATACAGAATCTTAAATAGCAATTCTTGAATCGAATCTTGATCGTCTCCCTTGAAACGCGTGTGATATTACCTTTCAGCCACAATGCGAATTTCAGCAGGCACTTTCTTTGCCCCGCGTTCCGTGCTTGTACGGAAAAAGTGCACCAGTCTTCACCTACAAACCTACTTGTATTATTAGCATAGGGTCCTCTTCGCTGCCGGTCAACACTATAGGGATTCTCAAAAGTAATGTCGTTTTGATTACTCGAAACGACTGGAAGATTGTCATTGCGAGGGCAAAGCCCGAAGCAATCTCCAACCGACTGAAACTGAGATTGCTTCGTCGTTCCACTCCCCGAAATGACATGATTGGACCGCCGGAATACGGGCGAGAATTATGAGAGAATCCGAGACAATTTTCGAGAACTTCTATAACAGTGCGCTTGGCGCAGCACCAATGTCTGTTCAAAGCAGGGAGATTGGGGGAACGTGTTTTGCCTCCGATGGAGCCCACGCCCAAAAAACCTGAATATTGGAACAATGCCTCGCCCTCCTCATTCAGCGCTAGAAGAGAAGCCCGGCAGAGAAGGATGTAATCTGAACTCTCCCGCTAATATGAATCGAAAAGCGGAATAATGCATCTACGTTCATGAATGTGCCGGCAAGAACATCCGGTCGAATGAAGGCCGCGAACGTTCGCTCATATCTGAATGGAGAACCCGGAGATGTGCCATGATTTACAAACCGTCTTTCTGGTCGAGAGTTCCCGGGGTAACTCTTGTTCTAGGTGTATTATCCATGTTTTCGATATGGATTCCGAGTCAGGCCCACCCGGAACCTATCATATTTAGTGACAAGTTTCCTGCTGCTGACGTTGTTGAGAAGATTGATCTATTGAAACAGGGCGGATGGAAGGTGCAGTCGAGCACTAATGGCGACAAAACGACAGTTGTGGCCACGAGAACTGATCCTAAAACCGGCAGAACCACACAGGCAAACTACCAGTTCAGGGAAGGGGCTCAGGAATACTCGTGGTCGCAAGAGACTACAGACAAATTTGGAAGAAAAACCTCCGAGCAACACGTCACGGCTGATCAAATTCTCAGTAACGATGGCTCCAACGTTCTTAGACCCGGCCATGACCGGGTAGTGTCCCGATCGAATACAGATCCATCAACCGGCATCAAGACGACAACGACGTATGATGACAAAGGTAACTGGAACAAGGTTTCAAAGTACAATCCCCGATTTAATGAAACTACAGACCTTTTCCCGGATAAGACGCAAACAATCCATAGTGCCAGTGGCAAGGCGAGTAGCACAACCACGACGTACCCGGGCGGGCAATTCAAAACCCAGGTTACGCACGGCGAAGATGGGACTGTTTACACCTTCAACTACGATCAAAATGGAAAGATCGCTAGCAGCAAAATACAGAAACCTAATGGTGGCCCTACCGAGGAGATTACAGCTAATCCTGATGGATCTTCTATTCACGTTACCAAAAGCTCGGATGGAAAGATCGTCGGTACGCAATCCTGTGACAAGATAGGAAACTGCGTTGATGTTAAAGGCAATCAACAGCTAAAGCCGACCCTCGGACAAGATAAATCGCAGATTCAGCCATTCTCTAAGACCAATACAAACAATAAGGACCAGAACGCGAAACAAAACACAAAAATCCTTGGTAACCCCCAGTCGGCAAACCATGATAATAAGACTAAATTCAATGGTCAGGATTATCGTAAAACCCATACGGAGACTTTCGCTCGTGACGAAATGACTCCAGGTAAATGGCAAAGCAAAACCAGAGACAACTCTCAGAACAAGGCGTCGCAGAAAACCGACCAATGGAGTTCCTCTGCTGGATCATCAAATCATCTTAAACGATCCCGGAGATAGGCGAATTCTTCAACAGGCAAAAACCAGCTTAGACGCTACGCCGCTGATTCTGCTCACGCTTCAATCGACGTTTCTGGGATTCTCAGTTATTCAACCGCACTTTACACGCATGTCTTGCTCCTAACACAATAACCTTCACGGAGCTGAAGGCATAATCAATTCAGGAATTGAATCGACAGAAACAGGACACGCATGCGAAACAAAGACGCACGCAGATAGAGGAGCAACTGAAAGCTCTCGATGCCGAGACAACATCCGGGCCCGACGCCAATTCGGTTACAAAGAAGTGAAATTGGGGATATTTTTCTTGCAACGCGGCGTTCTCGCGGGGCACGCGAATCCCTATCCAAGATCCCGTCCTTACCCCGTTTTCACCTGCGCTTCACACCAGGCATAGAGAGCGTCATACATTGGGCTTTCCAACTCGATCTTCTTATGATCGTCACGCCCGTGCAGAAGGGAAAAGCCGTGGGCTATGGCATGCAAGCCGGCTCCTTGAGGAGACGTGTTGATATCGTCAGACACGTCTGCCGCATGGACGATTCTTGCCATCTCTACCAAGGCAGGATCGCCCGAGAGGCCGTACTTGAGCAGGATGGTCTCGAAAGAACAGCGGCCGTGAACGTCGTGTCCCAGTTCAACCCCCGGAACGTCGTACGGGATTGCTCCTTCCCGTTCCGAGACGGCCGCCACTTCGTCCAGAGGCACGAACAGGAATTCCGCATCCGTATCCACAAATCGTTTGATGAGCCAGGGGCAGGCAATCCGGTCCACTTTGGCATTCCAACGGGTAATCCATTTCATCTATCTTCCTCCACCCTTTCGCCAGCTTCAACCCAGGCCCTAATACCCCCTTGAAGAAACCGGACATTCGCATGTCCCTGCTCCAGTTTCTCCGCGATCGATTGGCTGACCGAGCCACCCTTGACGCAGTACACGACAATGGGCCGGTCTCGGGGGATTTCGTCACTCCAGTCATCGGCCTTTTCAGGATCGAGCCAGACTGCACGGCTTATGGTTTGCGGAGCCGCTTCGAAGTCGCCTCTTCTCCGGACATCGAATACAGCCGGTTTTTCGTTGCCTGCCAGCAGGGTCTTCAGATCTTCAGGTGTAATGGGCCGTGCCATGTTCAAATCTCCCTCAGAGATGCATTGTCTCTTCGTTCTCGTTCATTTTCCGTTTCTCCCGTTTCTTCCAAAAAGATACATCTGTATCATAATAAAGTCAAGTGTTGCAAATCGACATCCCCCCAACCTTGAAAGACGCAACATTGCAAAGACCTGAAACGACAGGAATCCGAGAATTCTTGGATGGACCGGCATCGACTCAAACCAATGCGCCTTCAAAAAGTAAAATTGGGGGGGCACTTCTTGTAAGAAGTTCTTCCCCAATTTCAAAGATTTGAAAGCAAATGGTGTCAGATGAACCAAGAAGAAAGATTCTGCGAAGCCAACGGGTTAGTCAGGGTTGGACCCGCAGAATGTTTTGGTTTCGGTACGCGTGGTTCTGCTGCATAATGCCATTCGCAGAGCCAA
>Ga0187785_10000107_pt1 | contig 29990 bp, 26 predicted proteins | sample 0815_BV2_4_20_MG_FD_132466 | JGI IMG/M metagenome (GOLD analysis project Ga0187785, IMG submission 132466) | Tropical peat soil microbial communities from peatlands in Department of Meta, Colombia - 0815_BV2_4_20_MG | ecosystem: Environmental > Terrestrial > Soil > Wetlands > Peat | place...
ACGTCCGGGTGCGCCTTCTCGATCTCGTCGAACAGGATCACGCTGAACGGCTTGCGTCGGACCGCCTCCGTGAGCTGGCCGCCTTCCTCGTAGCCGACGTAGCCGGGAGGGGAGCCGATCAGGCGGCTGACCGTGTGCTTCTCCATGTACTCCGACATGTCGAGCTGGATCAGCGCGTCCTCGTCGCCGAACAGGAACTCCGCGAGGGCCTTCGACAGCTCGGTCTTCCCGACGCCCGAGGGGCCGAGGAAGATGAACGAGCCGGACGGCCGGCGCGGGTCTTTCAGGCCGGAGCGCGTGCGCCGGATCGCGCGCGAAACCGCCGAGACGGCCTCGTTCTGCGTGACGTAGCGCTTGTGCAGCTCCTCCTCCATCCGCAGGAGCTTGTCCGTCTCCTCCTCGGTGAGCTTGAACACCGGGATGCCGGTCCAGATCGACAGGACCTCGGCGATCTCCTCCTCGTCGATCTCCGACAGGATGTCCATCTCGCCGGCCTTCCACGACTGCTCGCGGCGGCTGCGCTCCTCCTGGAGCTGCCGCTCTTCGTCGCGCAGGCGCGCGGCCAGCTCGAAGTCCTGCCCGTCGATCGCCGATTCCTTCTTCAGGCGGACCTCGGCGATCTTCTCGTCGATCTCGCGCACGTCGGGCGGCGCGGTCATGCGGCGGATCCGCATCCGCGAGCCGGCCTCATCGATCAGGTCGATCGCCTTGTCCGGCAGGAACCGGTCCGAGATGTACCGGTCGGCCAGGTTGGCCGCGGCGACCAGCGCCTCGTCGGTGTAGGTGACCCGGTGGTGGGCCTCGTAGCGGTCGCGCAGCCCCTTCAGGATCTCGATCGTGTGCGGCACCGTGGGCTCCGTGACCTCGATCGGCTGGAACCGCCGCTCGAGCGCCGCGTCCTTCTCGAGGTGCTTGCGGTACTCGTCGCGCGTCGTGGCGCCGATCGTCTGAAGCTCGCCGCGGGCGAGCATCGGCTTGAGGATCGACGCCGCGTCGATCGCGCCCTCGGCCGCACCGGCGCCGACGAGCGTGTGCAGCTCGTCGATGAACAGCACGATGTCACCGCGCGACTTGATCTCCTTCAGGACCTTCTTCAGACGCTCCTCGAAGTCCCCGCGGTAGCGCGAGCCCGCCACGAGCGCGCCGAGGTCCAGCGTGTAGATCTGCTTGCCCTTGAGGGTCTCGGGCACCTCGCCCTTCACGATCGCCTGCGACAGGCCTTCCACGACGGCGGTCTTGCCGACGCCGGGCTCGCCGATCAGCACCGGGTTGTTCTTCGTCCGGCGCGAAAGCACCTGCATCACGCGCTCGATCTCCTTCTCGCGCCCGACGACGGGGTCGAGCTTGTTCTCCCCCGCGAGCTGCGTGAAGTTGCGGCCGAACTGGTCCAACACGGCCGAGCCCTGGCCGGCGCTCTCACTCCCTCCGCCGGCAGAGACCTGCTCGCCCTTGCCTCCGGTGTACCCGGACAGGAGCTGGATCACGGTCTGGCGGACCCGGTTCAGATCGGCGCCGAGCTTCTGGAGGACCTGGGCGGCGACGCCCTCGCCCTCACGGATCAGGCCGAGCAGGATGTGCTCGGTCCCGATGTAGTTGTGTCCGAGCTGCAGCGCCTCGCGCAGCGACAGCTCGAGGACCTTCTTCGCACGTGGCGTGAACGGGATGTGCCCGGTCGGCGCGGCCTGGCCCTGGCCGATGATCTCTTCGACCTGCTGGCGCACCGCCTCGAGCGAGATGTTGAGGGACTCGAGCGCCTTCGCCGCGACGCCTTCCCCCTCATGGATCAGGCCGAGCAGGATGTGCTCGGTCCCGATGTAATTGTGGTTGAGCATCCTCGCCTCTTCTTGGGCGAGGACCACCACGCGTCGCGCGCGGTCCGTGAACCGCTCGAACATCGCACCGTCCTTCGGGCCGGAGCCCGTATCCTCTCCGCCGCCCCGGGGATCCGCGGACCACGTCCTCCCCCCGAGGTACATCGGGCGCCGGGTTCGCGCCCCCAGCGCCCGTACGGACCGAGTATACCCGTGCCCCCACGGACGCTCGGAACCGCGCGAGGGGTCCCGTCGCGGTTCGAGGTTCCCCCAGAAGCTTCGGTCCTTCCCGCGGAGAGGATTAGCTCCCGTGAAGCTTCTTCCGTAGACACCTTCGGCGTGGCACGGCCGATATCCGATGCTTCGTTCGGACCACCGAGGAATCCCCCCGCCGGGCGATGCGGCACGCACGGGGACCGCGGAGACTTATCAACCGATCACCGCGACGTGCCGAATCCAACCTGAGGAAGGGGGACGCGCGTGGGCGCGAACCTCACAGATGCCCGAAGGGTGGATCCCGTGCGCGTCCTGGTCGTCGACGATCATCCCGCGTTCCGTCGAGCGCTGTCGTCCGCGTTGAGTATGGTCGAGGACATCGAGGTGGCCGGCGAGGCCGGCGGCGGGATCGCGGCCTGCGAGGAGGCGGCGCAGCTCGAGCCCGACGTGATCATCATGGATCTGTCGATGCCCGACCTGTCGGGGATCGACGCGATGAAGCGGATCCACGAGGAGCGCCCGCACCTGCCCGTCGTGATCCTCACGGCGCACGCCGACGAGGGGGTGGAGCGCGAAGCCCTCGCGGCCGGCGCGAGCGGCTTCCTGGCGAAGGGGACGGGCCTGAAGGACCTGGTCGTGGTGCTGCAGGAGGCGGCGGTCTAGGAGGCCCTAGGGCCCGGTGGGCTCCGCGGGCGCCTCGCCGCGTTCCTGCCGCGCGATCGCGCAGAGACCCAGCAGCAATCCCTTCGCGATCTCGAGGTTGTCCAGCAGCGGCTTGAAATCCCAGCCCACCAGCGACAGCGTCGTGAGGTCGCTCGTGGCGATCACCGAGGCCGAGCGAGGCCCGCCGTCGATCAGGCCGATCTCGCCGAAGTACCCCCCGGGACCGAGCTCGCCGAGCTTCGCGCCGTTCTTCTCGACATCGGCGGTGCCCTCCACGACCAGATGGAACCCGACGCCGTGCTGGCCCTGCATCGCCACGGACGTCCCGGGCTCGAAGCGGACCTCCTTCATCCGGTCGGCGATCTTGTGCAGATCCCCGTCGGGGAGGCTCGAGAACAGGGGGACCGCTCGCAGCCGCTTCGCGATGTCGGCGTCGTCCATCGCGGTGGAGCTTACTCCGGCCGGTGGGCCGGGAACATGATGAGGTCCCGCAGGCTCGGGGCGTCGAGCAGCACCAGCAACAGCCGGTCCACGCCCATCCCGAGACCGCCGGCCGGCGGCATGCCGTGTTCGAGGGCGCGGAGGAAGTCCTCGTCCATCGGATGGACCTCGTCGCCAAGGATCTCCTTCATCGCCTGTTGCAGCTCGAACTTCGCGCGCTGCTCGAGCGGGTCGGTCAGCTCGGAGAACGCGGTCACCAGCTCGATCCCGCCGGCGATCAGGTCGAAGTGCTCGGTCAGCCGCGGGTCGGACCGATGCGGTCGCGCGAGCGGCGAGACCTCGCGGGGGAAGTCGCACACGAACGTCGGGCGCCAGATCGTTCCCTCCACGAGCTTCTCGAAGAGCTCCTGGACGATCTTGCCGGGACCCCAAGCGTCGTCGACCCCCACGTCGTGGCGTGCGGCGATCGCCGGCAGGTCGCCGCGGTCGAGCGAGATCTCCTCGCCGGTCGCCTCCGCGACGGAGCCGAGGACGGTGATCCGCTCGAACGGGCGCGACAGATCGAGCTCGCGGTCCCGGAACGGGATCGCCGGCGAGGCGGGATCGCGGCCGAGGACGGGCGCCACCGCCTGTGCGCTCTCGGTCACGAGCGTCTCGGAGAGCTCCATCATCGTCTCGTAGTCCCCGAACGCCTGGTAGGCCTCGAGCATCGTGAACTCGGGGTTGTGATCGCGGTCGATCCCCTCGTTGCGGAAGTTGCGGCCCAGCTCGAAGACCCGGTCGAACCCGCCGACCAGCATCCGCTTCAGGTACAGCTCCAGCGAGATCCGCAGCTTCATCGACACGTCCAGCGCATGGTGGTGCGTCGTGAACGGGCGCGCGTTCGCGCCGCCGGCGATCGTCTGCAGGATCGGGCCCTCGAACTCCACGAAGCCGCGCTCCTCGAGCACGCGGCGCATCGCGTGCAGGACCGCCGCCCGGGCGCGCACCGCCCGGCGCGGCGCGTCGTCGCTGATCAGGTGCAGGTAGCGCCGCCGCTGCTGCAGATCGGGGTCCTGCAGGCCGTGCCACTTCTCCGGCAGCGGCCGGAGCGCCTTCGTGAGCATCCCCCAGCGCTCGACGAACAGGCTGAGCTCGCCGCGGCGCGTGGTGCCGACGGTCCCCTCCGCGGCCACGATGTCGCCCAGATCCAGCTCGCCGAGCAACGCGAACGCCTCCGGCTCGGTCCGGGCTTCGTCGAACACGAGCTGCAGCTCCGCATCGCGATCGCGGACGGTCGCGAACACGATCTTGCCCAGGTCGCGCTTCAACAGGACGCGGCCGGCGACCACGGCGCGCGCGTCGGTGACCACGTCGGTTCCCAGGTCGGCGTGCTCGGCTCGGAGCGCCGCGATCGACGCGGGCTCGTCCACGCCGAGCACCGAGCGGAGGTTCAACGCGAACGCGCGATCGCGACCGAGCCGCTCCATCGATGCGCGCCGCGACGCGAGCACCTCGGCCTCGCGCCCGGTCGCCGATGCGTCGAGGCCGGCCTCCTGGCCCTCCTCGGGCTCCTCAGGCATCGGCGGGATCCTGGTTCCGCTCGTGCACGAGCCGCAGCCCCTCGAGCGTGAGCCACGGCTCGTGGTGCTCGATCGTCGTGCAGTGCGGGATCACCACGGGTGCGAGCCCGCCGGTGGCCACCGTGGTCGCCTCGCCGATCTCCTCGCGCACCCTGCGGACGATGCCGTCGACCATGTCGGCCGTCCCGAAGATCAGCGCGGACTGGATGCACGCGACGGTGTTCGTGCCGATCACCGACGGCGGCGCCACGAGCTCGACGCTCGGCAGCCGCGCCGTCCGCGAGACGAGGCTCGCGGCGGAGACCTGGATCCCCGGCCCGATCACGCCGCCGACGAACGCCCCGTCGTGGGAGACCACGTCGAAGTTCGTGCTGGTGCCGAAGTCGACGACGATCGCCGCGCCGCCGTAGCGGCGGTGGGCGGCCAGCGCGTTCACGACCCGGTCGGCGCCGACCTCGCGCGGGTTGTCGGTCAGGATCGGCACGCCCGTCTTGGTCCCGGGTCCGACGAACACGGGCGGGAAGTCCCAGATGCCCTCGGCCATCTCGCGCAGCGCCCCGGTGAGGTCCGGCACGACGCTGGCCACGACGACCCCGTCGACGTCCCGGCGCAGATCGAGCCCGCGGTGCTCGAGCAGCCCCGAGAACAACAGGGTCAGCTCGTCCGAGGTGTCCTCCGCGCGGGTGGACAGGCGCCACGTGTGCCGGAGCTCCTCGCCCTCGAACACGCCCAAGACGATCTCGGTGTTGCCGACGTCGACGGCGAGCAGCATGCGCGTAACCCTAGCCCGGGGCCGCCGACGGCAGGAGCAGGTCGTCGATCAGACGGGCGCTCGCGAACCGGGCGGCCACGATCGCCCGGGCCGGCCGGTCCAGCACGTCGATCGGCTCGAAGGTCGCCTCGTCCACGACGGCGGCGTAGTCCAGGCGGGCCATCGGCGTCGCGCCGACCTCCCGGGCGATCACGGCGACGAGCACCCGCGCGTCGCGCTCCCCGGCGCGCGCCCGTTCGGCCGCCTCCGCGAGCCCCAGGAACAGGCACGGCGCCTCACGCCGCTCCTCGGGCGAGAGGTAGGCGTTCCGGGAGGAGACCGGCAGGCCGTCGGGCTCGCGGACGGTGGGGCAGACGACGATCTCGACCTGGAGGTTCTCGGTGACGACCATCCGACGCACGAGGAACAGCTGCTGTGCGTCCTTCTCCCCGAAGTAGGCGCGGCACGGGCCGGCGACGTCGAACAACCGGTGCACGACCTTCAGGACACCCGCGAAGTGCCCTGGGCGCGAGGCGCCCTCGAACGTCGCGCCGACCGGGCCGGGGTCGGGCGCGGGGAGCTCGAGTCCGGGCGGATACATCTGCGCGACGCTCGGCGCCCACACCGCGTCGACCCCTTCGCGCTCGCACGCCGCGAGGTCGGCCTCGAGCGGCCGCGGATAGCGGTCGAAGTCCTCAGCCGGTCCGAACTGCAGCGGGTTCACGAAGATCGACACCGCCACGCGGTCGTTCTGCGCGCGGGCCAGGCGGAGGTTCGCGGCGTGGCCGGCGTGCAGCGCGCCCATCGTTGGATGGAACCCGACGGTGAGACCGTCGGCCCGCCAGGTTCCGGTCCGCGTGGAGAACGCGGCCGGGTCGTCGATCAGCTCCACGCCGCCAGGACCTCCTCGACCCCGGCGCGGCCCTCCGGCGCGAGGCGGCCGGCCGCGACCGCGACGTCGAGGGCGACGCGGCACAGGGCGACGTAGGCGGCCACGGCGCCCGGCGCGCGCGCCGCGAGCGCCTCGAGGTTGCGGCCGACCGTCCCGGCGTCGCCGCGGACCGCCGGGCCCGTCAGCGCGGCGCCCGGGCCGAGCCGCTCGATGTTCTCCAGCGTGGCCACCTGCAGCGGCGCCATCGCCGCCACCGGATCGGGCACACCGGCTTCGGCGAACAGCCGCTCGGCCACCGCGGACGTGGCGACCACGTAGTTCGACGCGAACACGGCCGCGGCGTGGTACAGGGCGCGGTCGGCGTCGGCCAGCGGGAAGGGGCGCGCGCCCAGATCGCGGGCGAGCCGCGCTCCCAGGGACGCGCCCTCCTCGTCGTCGGCCGTGACCGCCATCGCGGCGCCGGGGATCGTCGCGACGGCGCGCTCGACGTCCGGCAGGGTCTGCAACGGATGGATCACGAGCCCGCGTGCGCCGGCGGCGCGGCCGGCGTCGAGCGCGTCGAGGCCGACGGCGCCGGACGTGTGCGCGACCCAGAGGCCCGGCGAGAGGGCCCCCTCGCGGGCGAGCGCGTCGGTCACCGGGACGATCGCGTCGTCGGGGACCGTGATCAGCGCGAACTCAGCCACGAGCGCCGCGTCGGCGGGAGACCGCACCGGAACGCCGGGGAGCCACGCCGCTGCACGCGCCGTCGTCGCCTCCCGCCCCGCCACCGCGACGATCTCGTGGCCGGCACGGGCGAACAGCACGCCGAGCGCGGTCCCCACGCGGCCGGCACCGATCACCGCGATCCTCACGACGCCTCCACGCGCGGTGCGACGAGCGGCGGCGCGACCGGCCGCGCGGGCTGGTCGCCGAGCTGCACGTCGAGGATCCGCCGGCCGTCGGGCAGGACGGGATCGGGATCGAGGTCGAGCAGGGGCAGCACGACGAAGGCGCGCTCGGTGATCCGCGGATGCGGAACCGTGAGCGCGGGATCGTCCAGGAGGAGATCGTCGAGCAGCAGCACGTCGATGTCGATCGTGCGCGGCCCCCACCGTTCGTGACGGACGCGTCCGAGCGCGGCCTCGACGCGGTTCGCGGCCGTCAGGACGTCCCCGGGCGCGATGCCGTCGATGTCGGCGATCACGACCGCGTTCAGGAACGCGGGCTGGCCTTCGGGCCCGCCCACCGGATCGGTCTCCCACACGCGCGACGACCGGACCGTGCGCACGCCCTCCTCCGCCAGCAGATCCACCGCGCGCTGCAGCGTCGCAAGCCGGTCGCCGAGGTTGGCCCCGAGGCCGAGCGTCGCGGTGGCCACGCCCGGCCTCAAGCCTCCGGCAGCGTGACCGCCGCGGCCGCGCCGGCGATCCCAAGGCGGCCCGCCGCGTGCGGCTTGTGCACGACGACGGTCGCCCGCAGCACCCGGTCGAAGGTCAGGCATTCGCGCGCGACCGCCTCGGCCATCGACTCGATCAGGTCGAACGACCCCTCCTCGACGACCGCGCGAACGCGCTCGGTCACCACGCGGTAGTCGGCGGTGCCGTCGATCCGGTCCTCGCCCACGGTGACCTCGAGGTCGAGGTCGACCACGAACGGCTGCGTGCGATCCTTCTCGCCCGGACGCGCACCGTGATGGCCGGTCGCTTCGATCCCACTCAGGAACAGGCGGGCGCGCGTCATGCGTTCGGTCCCACCTCCTGCTGCGCCGGATCGACCGGCGCGGGATCGGCGTCGTCGTCCTGCTCGTACGGAGCGAGGTCGACCCAGGGCGGGCGGCGCTCGAGTTGGAGCATCGTGATCCCGCCGTGGTCGTGCGGCGCACGCAGGTACCGGGCGCGCAGGTACTCGACGATCATCTCCGCGACCGACGCGAACGCGTCGTCCAGGAGGAGATGTCCGGACTCGGGAACCAGTCCGAGCGTCGAGGCCGGGATCGCCTCGTTCAGTCGCTCGGCCGCCTCGGGCGGCACGAACCGGTCGTCCTCGCCCCACAACAGCAGCACCGGGCGCTCCCAGGCCGCCATCGCCGGTTCGAGATCGCGTAGATCGTCGTCCGCATGCGCGGCTGCGCCCCGACGGTACGCGTCCGGGTCGGCCCGCCACGGCGCCAGGTAGGCGTCGGCCGTCTCGGCCGGAAGGTCCTCGACGTGCGCCTGCTCGAGCGCCTCGCCCGGGTCATCCGGGAGCGATGGCCACGCATCGAACGCCGCGGCGTCGATCAGCACCATCGCGTCGACGTCCACGCCGGCGTCCGCGAACGCGAGCCGCTGCGCGACGGCGGCGCCGGTGCCGTGCGCGACCAGCGCCACCGTGCCGATCCCGAGATCGTCGAGCAGCGCACGCACGGCCTCGGCCTGCTCCGCGGAGCCCGCGCCGGCCATCGGCGTCGGATCGACCACGACCGTCCGGAACCGGGTCGCGAGCATGGGCACGAGGCCGCGGAACACCTCCGGGCCGAACGGGAAACCCGGCAGCACCAGGACCGGCTCGCCCGCACCGGTCTCGCGGAAGGGCGAGGCGTTCACGCCTCGCCTCCCCGGACGATCGCGTCGGCCACGCGGAGGGCGCGGACGGTCGGCTCGACGTCGTGCGCGCGCACCGCATCGGCGCCGTAGGCGACGGCGAGCGTCGCGGCCGCGAGCGACGCCGGCAGCCGACCCGCCGGATCATCCGCCCCGCTCAGCGTCCCGAGGAAGCGCTTGCGCGACGCGCCGACCAGCACGGCCGCCCCCAGCGTGCGCAGGCCGGAGATCGCCCGCAGCAGCACCAGGTTGTGCTCGAGGGTCTTGCCGAACCCGATCCCGGGATCGACGCACAAGCGTTCCTCGGGGATCCCCGCGAACACCGCCGCCTCGATCCGCTCGCGCAGGTACTCGTGCACCTCGGCAACCACATCGTCGTAGCGGGGATCGTCCTGCATCGTCTTCGGCTCTCCGAGCATGTGCATCAGGACCATGCCGACGCCGCCGGCGCGCACCACCTCGAACATCCCCGGGTCGCGCCCGCCGGTCACGTCGTTCACGACGGACGCGCCGGCCCCGATCGCCGCGCGCGCGACCTCCGGGTGACGCGTGTCGACGCTCACCGCCGTTCCCGGCCGAGCCTTGCGCAACCCCTCGATCACCGGCTGCACCCGCCGGAGCTCCTCCTGGAGCGGAACCGGATCGGCACCGGGGCGGGTGGACTCGCCGCCCACGTCGAGGATGTCGGCCCCCTCGTCGGCGAGCGTCGCCCCGTGCCGCACGGCTTCCTCGGCGTTCGCGAACATCCCGCCGTCGCTGAACGAGTCGGGCGTCACGTTCACCACGCCCATCACGAGCGTGCGCTCCCCCAACGGGAACGCCGCGTCCCCGCAGATCCACGTGCGCGCTCCGTCCCCCACGCAGCCATCGTAGAGGCGGAGCGACGGGTCGTGGTCGCCGCGGTACGCTCGGCGGCGCGGAGGCAGCCGGATGATCTGCACCAGTTGCGGCACAGAGAACAAGCCGGGCCGGAAGTTCTGCTCGAACTGCGGCGCGGGCATGACGCTCGCGTGCCCGAACTGTGGCGCGGCCAACGACCCCGGGGACCGGTTCTGCGGGGAATGCGGCACGGCCCTCGCCGAGCCAGCCGCTACGGTGGCGCCCGGACGTCCCGAGCGCGTCGCCGAGCGGCGGCTCGTCTCCGTGCTGTTCGCCGACCTGGTCGGCTTCACGACCCTGTCGGAGTCGCGCGACGCCGAGGAGGTGCGGGACCTCCTGTCGCGGTACTTCGAGACCGCGCAGACCCTGATCGGCCGCTACGGCGGCACGGTCGAGAAGTTCATCGGCGACGCCGTGATGGCGGTGTGGGGCACGCCGGTCACGCGCGAGGACGACGCGGAGCGCGCGGTCCGGGCCGGGCTCGACCTCGTGCAGGCGGTCGCCGCACTCGGCGCCGAGATCGGCGCGGTCGGCTTGGCCGCGCGCGCCGGTGTCGCGACCGGAGAGGCCGCGGTGACGCTCGGGGCGCAGGACCAGGGCATGGTCGCCGGCGACCTCGTGAACACGGCCGCCCGCGTCCAGTCGGCGGCGACGCCGGGAACCGTGTTCGTCACCGACGACGCGCGGGGCGCCAGCGAAGCGGCCGTGATCTACGAGGATGCCGGCGACCACGACCTGAAGGGCAAGGCCGAGCCACTGCACCTGTCCCGCGCGGTGCGCGTGATCGCCGGGCGGATGGGATCGCTGCGCGGCGCCGGGCTGGAGTCGCCGTTCGTCGGGCGCGACCGCGAGTTCCGGCTGGTGAAGGACCTCTTCCACGCCACGGCCGACGAGCGCCGCGCCCACCTGGTGTCGGTGCACGGCATCGCCGGGATCGGGAAGTCACGCCTGGCGTGGGAGTTCGAGAAGTACATCGACGGCGTGGTCGACGATGTCTACTGGCACCGCGGCAGGTGCATCCCCTACGGCGAGGGCGTCAGCTTCTGGGCCCTCGCAGAGATGGTCCGCATGCGGGCGGGGATCGCGGAAGAGGAGGAGCCCGACGCCGGTGCGGCGAAGCTCGCGGCCGCGCTGGAAACGTGGGTGCCCGATCCGGAGGAGCGGCGGTACGTCGGCCCGAGGCTCGCCGCGCTGCTCGGCTCCGGCGACGAGGTCGACAGCGCGGGCCGCGAGGATCTCGCGAACGGCTGGCGGATGTTCTTCGAGCGGATCGCGGATCGTGGGCCGACCGTGCTGGTGTTCGAGGATCTCCAGTGGGGCGACGACGCACTGCTCGACTTCATCGCGACGACCCTCGACCGCTCGCGCGACCGGCCGCTGTTCGTGGTCACGCTGTCGCGACCCGAGCTGCTGGATCGGCGGCCCGACTGGGGGACGCGCTCGCGCGGGTTCACCTCCTTGCTGCTGGAGCCCCTTTCGGACGACGCGATGGACGCGCTGCTCGCCGGGATGGTGCCGGGGATGCCGGAGGAGCTCCGGACGCGGATCCACGCGCAGGCGGAGGGGATCCCGCTGTACGCGGTCGAGACGGTCCGGATGTTGCTGGACCGCGGGGCGCTCGTCCGGACCGACGGCAGGTTCGAGCTGGTCGGCGAGGTCGAGCGGCTCGACGTTCCGGCGTCGCTGCACGGGTTGATCGCGGCGCGGCTCGACGCGCTGCCAGAGCAGGAGCGCCGGCTCCTGCAGGACGCCTCGATCCTCGGGAAGACGTTCCACGCGCAGACCTTGGCGGCGGTCGCCGGGCTCCCGCCCGAGGAGGTGCAGCCGATCCTGGACGCGTTGGTCCGCAAGGAACTGCTCACCGTGCAGACCGATCCGCGGTCGCCCGAGCGCGGCCAGTACGGGTTCCTGCAATCGCTCGTGCAGAAGGTGGCCCACGACACGCTGGCGAAGAAGGACCGGCGCGCGAAGCACCTCGCGATCGCCGACCACCTGGCGTCGACGTGGGCCGGCGACGAGGACGAGATCGTCGAGGTGCTGGCGGCGCACCGGGTGGCGGCCTACGAGCTCGCGCCGGACGCGCCCGACGCCGCCGCGATCCGCGCGCAGGCCGCCGCCGAGCTCGAGCGCGCCGGCCGGCGCGCGGAGTCGCTGGCCGCCACCCGGCGAGCGCGCGGGTACTACGAGCAGGCCGCCGGCCTGACCGACGATCCACGCTCACGCGCGGAGGTGCTCGAGCGCGCCGGCGCGATGGCCGTCTCGGGCGGCTCCGCGGCCGACGCCGTCGAGCTCTGGAACGAGGCCGAGCGGCTCTTCAACGAGGTCGGGTTGACCCACGACGCCGCCCGCGTGGCCGGCCGGTGCGGCGAGGCACTGTGGCTGGAGAACCGCGTGGGTGAGGCGATCGAGCAGATGGAGGCGGCGTACGCGGTGCTCCGGGACGACGAGCCGGACCGAGATCTCGCGTTGCTCGCCGCGCAGATCGCGAGGTTCCGCTTCTTCCACGGCGACCTGGACATCGCGTTCGAGCACATCGAACGCGCGCTGGTGATCGGCGAAGACCTGTGGCTGCCCGACATCCTGTCCGAGGCGCTCAACACGAAGAGCCTGGTCCTGGGCTCATGGGAGCGGACCGAGGAGTCGATCGCCTTGCTGCGACAGGCGCTCGAGCTCGCCCAGGAGCACGACATCCCGCGCTCGATCGCACGCGCGGCGACGAACCTCTCGTACACGATGGACGGCCGCGACCGTCTCGACGATGCCGAGGCGTACCAGACGATCGGGATCGACACCTGCCGGCGCATGGGCTACGTCAGCGAGGAGTGGTTCCTGATGCAGCACCGCGTCGGCACGGCGTTCCGGCGCGGTCGATGGAACGAGGTGCTCGAGCTGACGGCTTCGCTCCCCGATCCGGAGGAGGAGCCGGCGGTACGGATCGCGTTGGACGCCTTCGGCATGTCCACGGCGATCGTGCACCTCGGTCGTGGAGACCCCGCGGCCGCGCTCGAGGTGCTGGACCGGCTGACCGATGACGCGGAGCTCGAGGACACCCAGGACGAGCAGCTGAAGCTGATCCGCGACGTGATCAGGACGATCCGAGCGCGGGCGGTCGGCAGCGACACCGACCGGCTGGCGGCCGCCCGGGCCGCCTTCTCGGTGCACGGGACCGAGGGCGTGTCGCACGGCTGGGTGAAGTGGGCGTTCGAGGACGGGTTGGAGGCGGCGCTGGCACTCGGCGATCTCGACGCGGCGCAGGCGCAGCTGGATGAGGTCGCCTCGATGCCGCCCGGACGGCCCGCCCCTTCGACACGGGCGGCGCTGCAACGGTTCGCCGCCCGGATCGCGCTGGCTCGCGGGAGCACGGACGGCGTCGAGCAGAACCTCAAGGCCGCGATCGGCCTGTACCGCGAGATCGGACTCCCGGTCGAGATCGCGTGCTGCGAGCTCGAGCTGGGCGAGCTCCTCGTGCGGCAGGGCAGAGGCGCCGACGCGCACGAGCTGTTCGACGAGGCACGCGGGACGTTCGAGGCGCTCGGGGCGAAGCCCTGGCTGGAACGGCTGGCGGCGGTCGACCCCGTGCCGGCCGGCTGAGCCTCAGCGCATCCCGATGTGATCCATGGCCTCCTGGCGAGTGCGCGCGTCGTTGCGGAACAACCCGCGAACGGCGGAGGTGACGGTCACGGATCCCGGCTTCTTCACCCCGCGCATCGTCATGCAGAGGTGCTCGGCTTCGATCACGACGAACACGCCGCGCGGGCTCAGCGCGCGCTCGACCGCCTCGGCGATCTCGGTGGTCAGGCGCTCCTGGACCTGGGGCTTCTTCGCGAGCACGTCCACGACACGCGCGATCTTCGACAGGCCGGTGATCTGCTGGGACTTGTTCGGGATGTAGGCGACGTGGGCCTTCCCGCTGAACGGGATCAAATGGTGCTCGCACAGGCTGTACAGCGGGATGTCGCGCACCATGATCATCTCGTCGAAGTCCGCGCCCTCGACGACGGTGACCAGCTCGGACGCGTCGACGTCGATGCCGGCCAGGATCTCCTCGTACATCCGGGCCACGCGCGAGGGGGTCTCGCGGAGACCGCCCCGGTCGGGGTCCTCCCCGACGCCCTCCAGGATCATGCGGACGCCCTGCTCGATCTTCGCGCGGTCGAACCGGTCGGAAACCATGCGCGGGATGGTACCGGCACTCAGGGCGAGCTCGTCGCGACCGGTGCGCCGCACGGGTTCGGCCCGGGCCCGCCGGGCGCCACGCACCACGGCCCCGGCCGGATCGCAAGGATCAGCGCGGCGATCATGATCACGATGACGAACGCGGCGACGACCTTCGCGAGGAGCAACAGCACGCGGAACTCGTCGCCAGCCGAGCGCTCCGCGCCGGCGTCGGGTCCGGGCTCCGGTGCGGAGGGTCGGGAACGCGGCGGCCGTGCGGCGACGCCGCGCACCGCCGCGTTGCCGGTGGGACCCGGTGCGACCCGGGCGGCGCGCGGGCCTCGCGACCGGGCCCGCGCGAGGTCGTAGGCGCGGCGCCGGTCGATATCGCCGAGGACCTCGTAGGCCCGGGAAACCTGCGCGAACAGGATCGCGGCGCGCGAGTCCTGGGCGTTCGTGTCGGGATGGAACCGGCGCGCGAGCACGCGGTACGCGTGATGGATCTCCGCGGCGGTGGCGCTGGGTGGAACCCCCAGGACCGCGTACGGATCGGAGGTGAGCTGGGCCGGATCCGCGGTCACCCGCCGAGTCTAGGCGGGGACCAGCGCATCGAGCGAGTCCGGGAGCGCTCGCAGATCCGGGAGCTCGGCAGCGCGCGGGAGGTCCGACGTCTCCGCCAGCCGGTTGATCCACACGCACGGCAGCCTGAGCTCCGCGCAGGGCCGCACGTCGTGGAAGAGCGACGCGGCGACGTGCACGTGGTGCGCGCGATCGGCGCCGGTGCGCTCGAAGAACGTCTCCCAGTGCGCGTGCGCCGGCTTGTACGAACCGATCTCGGACGCGGTGATCGTCAGGTCGACCGGCGCGCGGAGCTGCGCGAGCGAGGCCGCCAGGTACTCGGGGTCGGTGTTCGAAAGGATCGCGAGCTTCCATCCGCGCCTCCGCAACTCCTCGAGCACGGCGGGCGCCTCCGGGAACGGCGGCCAGGACGGCAGCGAGTCGGCGAGCGCCGAGGCCCGACCGGGCGGAACGACCAGACCCTCCGAGATCCCGATCCCGACCAGGATCTCGGTCAGGACGGTCCGGTACGTGTTCGTGCCGTCCGCCTCCAACGAGGGCTCCAGCCGGTGGTACCGGCGCAAGAGCGCATCGGGATCGGCACGGGGCCACAGCTCCGCGAGGCACGTCCGGATGCCGCGGTTCCAGTCGATCAGCGTGCCGTAGCAGTCGAACGTGACCCAGCGATCCACGCCGCGAGTCTAGAGCCGACGCGGGAGGCGCTCACCGGATCCCGCTGTCGAGGCGCAGGTCGAACCGCTGCATCGGTCCGGACGGCACCACGACGGTGGCGGGAGCTGCGGTCGGGAGCGGGCCGGACACGACGGCTTCGACGGCGTACGTCCCGGGCGCCAGATGCAGCGTGTACCGCCCGAACCCGTCGCTCCGCGTCTCGAAGGTCCGCCCCGACGCGTCGCTGGCACGAACGGTGCCGCTCCACGGCCGGGGAGGGCAGGGTGAGCCGGTCCGCTCGACCGGGCACGAAGGACCGACCGTGACCGAACCGAAGATCCCCGTCTGCGCGGTGCCCGGGGTCGAACGACCGCAGGACGCGAGCGCGATCGCCACGCACACGACGACGAGCGCGGAGGAGGAACGTCGCATGGGGGTTCGACGCCGATCGGGCGTCGCCCGGTTCCCGTCAGGACCCGTAGGCCGCGGGCTTCAGCGTGCCGATGTACGGCAGGTTCCGATACCGCTCCGCGAAGTCGAGCCCGTAGCCGACGACGAACTCGTTCGGGATGTCGAAGCCGACGTAGCGCAGGTCCAATTCCACCTGCTGGATCCCGACCTTCCGCAGCAGCGCGGCGACCTCGAGCGACGCGGGCTTGCGGCCGGCGAGGTTCTTCAGCAGGTACTTGAGCGTCAGGCCCGAGTCCACGATGTCCTCGACCACCAGGACGTCGCGATCCTTCAGGTCATGCTCGAGGTCCTTGAGGATCCGAACGACACCTGAGGTCTTCGTGGCGGCGCCGTAGGAGCTGATCGCCATGAAGTCGAACTCGAGCGGCAGTCGGATCGAGCGCGAGAGGTCGGCCATCACGACGAACGCGCCCTTCAGCACGCCGACGAGCAGGAGCTTGCGGCCCTCGTAGTCCCGCGTGATCTGCTCGCCCATCTCCGCGAGCTTCGCCTGGATCTCCTCGGCCGTGATCAGGACCTTCTCGATGTCGTCGGCGTAGGCGTCCACGGGGCGCCGAGTCTAGCGGCCGACGTGCACGCGCGTGCGGTCCCGGCGCGCGGTCGCGCCCGACGGGAGGTCGCGGCGACGCCCCGGCGCTCCGGCGGCGAGGCCGACCACGGCGGCGACCGCGTCGGCGTCCCACGCCAGGCCGGCCCGAACGAAGCCGAGGCGGACGACGCGCGAGCCGATCGCCGCCGGCAGCGACCGGAGCCGCGCCGCGTTCACCGCGAACCCGTCGTCGGTGATCGTCAGCACGGACCCGGCCTGGACTTCGGCCTCGCGCAGCAGCGCCTCGGCGTCGCGACGGAGATGATCCGCCGTCCGCGCGAACGTCTTCGTCACGCTCCGGCCGGTCGCGCGCTCGATCGCGGGGATCGCCTCCCGCCGGATCGCGTTGCGCAGCAGCCGCGTGTCGGCGTTCGTGGGATCGCGGCGCGGCGAGAGGCGAAGGCTCCTGCAGAACGCCTCGACCTCCGCGCGGGTCACGTCCAGCAGCGGCCGGACCAGGCGGCCGGCGACCGGCGCGATCCCACCGAGCCCGTCGAGCCCCCAGCCGAGGACGAGGCCCATCAGGATCGTCTCGGCCTGGTCGTCCATCGTGTGCCCGTCGGCGTGACGCGTGGCGCCGATCCGCTCCGCCACGGTGTCGGCCGCACGGATCCGTTCGACGCGGGCCCACAGCTCGACGGACTCCTTCCGGCCGGGCGGCTCGGCGGGATGCGCGACGACGACCTCGAGCCTGTGGCGGGCGGCCAACCGCCGGACGTATGCCGCGTCCCCGCCGCTGTCCGGCCGGAGCCCGTGGTCCAGGTGGAACACGGCGAGCCGGATCCGGAACAGCCGCCGCAGCCGCACCAGCGATTCCAACGCGCACACGGAGTCCGGACCTCCGGAGACCCACACGAGCACGAGATCGCCCGGCGTGAAGAGGTCGTTCGCGCGGACGGTGGCGGTGACGCGCTCGAGCACCCGGGCGACCGCCGGCGGCCGCGCGGCCACCGCTACCCCGCGACGCGGGAGATCCAGCGGTCGGGCTCGCCGATCTCGCCGGGCAGGGGCAGGTTCTCCCGCCCTTCCCAGACGAGGTTGAACCCCTGCATCCCGATCCGCTCGACGACCTCGCGCACGAACCGTTCCCCGCTGTCGTATTGCGCGACCTTCTGGTCGAAGCCGATCGCTCGCTGCAGGCGCTGCTCCATCCCGTGCACCTGACGGCGGGTCTGCAGCGCCTGCTTCAGGCGCGGCAGGGTTGGCACGTGCTCCTCGCCGACCTCGTTCATCACGAACGACGCGTGGCCCTCGAGCAGCGACATCATCGCCTGGGTCCGGTCGAAGATCGCCCGCTGCTCCGGCGTCAGCAGCCGGAGGACCCCGCGCGGGCCCGCGCCGGTCCGCGCCTCGTCGGCCGCGCGCTTCAGCTGGTCGATCAGCTCCTTCGAGTCGAGCGACACCGTGCTGAGGTACTCCTCCACGATGCCGCCCAGGTACGACCGCAGCCACGGCGCCGACGAGAACTGGACCCGGTGCGTCACCTCGTGGATCGCGACCCACAGCCGGAAGTCGGCCGGCGTGAGCGCGAACTTCGTCTCGACGTCGATCACGTTCGGCCCGACGAAGTAGATCAACCCGTCGTCGTCGGGCGGCAGGAACACGTCGAACTGCCCGAGCACCCGCCGGGAGACGTAGCCGAGCAACGCGCCGACCTGCGCGCCGACGGCCTTGCGGGCGATCACCGGCCGGTTGCCCTTCCCCTCGAGCAGCCGCTGGGCGAGCGGCTCCATCAGCCGCTGCAACGCCGCGACGTTCTGCCGGATCCAGTCGCCCCGCCCCATCACCCACGCGCGGGAGCGGAACCCGGTGACGGTGAGCCCGGTGAAGCCGGTGACGAGACCTTCGGCGTGGACGACGTGCGCCGCGAGATCCTCGCGCAGACGCGCGCGATCGGGCGGGAGCACCTTCGGCCCCGGCCCGGCGACCCGCCGGCCGATCTGGACCGCGGAATCCCAGTCCGCGAGGCGCGCGGCGTGCGAGCCCATGGACCAGTCGACGTCGGTCTGCGGCTCCACGAGGGGCCTAGCCCTCGGTCGCCTTCTTGCGGGCCGCCAGCAGGGCGGCCCGCTTCGCACGGCCCTCGGCGATGCGGCGGTCGGTTCCCGACGCGAGGAGCTCCTGGAGCGTCGACTCGTAGACCGCCTCGTCGGGCTCGACCTCGGGGGGGCGCTCCGCCGGTGCGGCCGGAGCCGGTGCGGCCGGAGCCGGTGCGGCGGGTGGCGGCGCGGCGGGAGCCTCCGCTGCGGGCGCGGCGGCCGGAGCCTCGGCGGCCTGCGCCGGTGCTGCCGCGGCGGCCGCAGCCGGAGCCGCGACCGCCGGCGCCGCTGCGGCGGCCATCGCTGCCGGGAGCGCCGGTGGCTGCACGACGATCGGGACGGCCTGGGTCAGGTCGACGGCGCGCCGGGGCGGCTCCTTGCCCGGAAGCACCCGGTCGGCGTGGATCGCCTTCGCGCTCTCCTCGTCCTTCGCGAAGTGCGGCGCGTAGCGCATGTACGCGACCACGAACCCGACCACGGTGACCAGGGCCAGCGCGCCGAGCACCCAGGACAGCCAGTACACCCAACCGCCCGTGTTCCGGACCGGGGTGACGGAGTTGTCGATGTGGGTCTGGGCCAGCGCCGTCGTCGCCGTGATCACGAGGATGGCCGCAGACCCTGCGAGCGCGACGAGGGCCTGCCGGACGGGCTTCATCGCCACGTATCCTCGCAACCCGGGGGGCGTGCGGCAACCGCGGTCGCGGACCCGGGAACGGAGCCGGAGGGGGGATTCGAACCCCCGACCTACCACTTACGAGGCGGTTGCTCTACCCCTGAGCTACTCCGGCGGCGGGGTGCCGAGTCTAACGGACGGGTGCTGGCACCACCGGGCATCCCGGAGCTCGCTCCCCTGGTCGCCGGGGCGCGCAGGCGCCATCATGCGCGCATGAGCGACGTGGCGATGGGGCCGGTCGGCCGCGTGATGGTCGGCACCGACCGTTCGGAGACGGCCTCGCGGGCCGTGGACTGGGCGGCCGCGTTCGCCGAGCGGTACGGCGCAGAGCTGCACCTGGTCCAGATCGTGATCCCCTCGAGCCCCTCGGACACGGAGTTCGGTTCCGCCGAGCGGACGCGCGCGGTCGCGGCCGGCGAGGAGCTCCAGCGCGAGGCCGAGCGGATCGCCGGCGAGCGTGGACGCTCGCACGTCGTCGTGCACGACGACCCAGCGATGGCGATCGTGCACGCCGCCGAGGACGCCGCGATCGACGTCCTGGTGGTCGGCAACGCCGGCATGGCCGGCCGCAAGGAGTTCCTGCTGGGCAACGTGCCGAACCGGATCAGCCACAACGCGCGATGCACCGTGATCATCGTCAACACCACCGACGGCGTCGGCCACGCGGTGCGGAGCCCGACCGCGCCGACCGTGATCCGCTCGGGCGCGCCGGAGACCGACACCGAGCCGCACCTGATGGCGCGCGGGACCAAGATCGCGACCGTCTTCGCGAAGCACGGCCTGAAGGAGCTCTTCGGCCGGCCGGATCAGGAGGGCGCGGTCGGGCGCCAACGGCAGGCCAAGCGGATGCGCGAGGCGTTGGAGGAGCTCGGCCCGACGTTCTGCAAGCTCGGCCAGATCCTCTCGACGCGCCCCGACCTCCTCGGCCCGGAATTCATCGACGAGCTGTCGCAGCTCCAGGATCACGTGCCGCCGCTGTCGGAGGAGCAGGTCGTCAAGGTGATGGAGCAGGAGCTCGGCGTGCCGTGGGAGGACGTCTTCGACCACATCGAGCCGACCCCGTTGGCCGCCGGCACGATCGCCCAGGTCCACCGCGCCGTCCTCGCGAACGCGGAGCCGGTCGTCGTGAAGGTCCAGCGTCCCGACGCGAAGGAGCAGATCGAGCAGGACCTCGCGCTGTTGGAGGTGTTCGCCGAGAAGGTCGGCAACCGTGACCAGCTCCGCCAGGTGATCGACATGGAGGCCGTGTTCGAGCATCTGTCGACCTCGCTGCATCGCGAGCTCGACTTCCGGCAGGAGGCGCGGAACATGGAGCGGCTCCGCGACGTGATCGCGCCGTTCCCCCGGCTCGCCGTGCCGGTCCTGTATCCGGACTACTCGACCTCCCGGTTGCTCGTGATGCGCGACGTCGGCGGTGGACCGATCTCGATCGCGCCCGAGGGGCCGATCCGCCACGAGACCGCCGTCCAGCTCCTCGAGTCCTTCTACAAGCAAGTGATGGTGGACGGGTTCTTCCACGCCGACCCGCACCCGGGCAACCTGATGTGGCAGCCGGAGGAGGACCGGCTCTACTTCCTGGACCTCGGCATGGCCGGCGAGGTCGACGCCGAGATGCGCGAGCAGATGATGCTGCTCCTGATGGCGTTCTGGCAGGAGGACGTCGGCTTCCTCGCCGACATCTCCCTGATGTTGTCGGGCGCGATCGATCGAAGCGACCTCGACGTGCCCGCCTTCCAGAGCGAGATCGGCGCCCTGATGGCGAAGTACCGCGGCGCGTCGCTGCAGGACATCCAGCTGGGGCCGGCGCTGCAGGAGATGACCGAGATCTCGCTGCGCCACGGCGTGCCGCTGCCGTCGTCGCTGGCGCTGACGGCGAAGGCGCTCGCGCAGATGCAGCTGGCCGCGACGCAGCTCGATCCCGAGGTCGACCCCTTCGACGTCGCGGGGAAGTTCCTGATGCGGAGCGTGCTCCGCGACATGGGCTCGAAGGTCGATCCGAAGGCGCTCTTCTACCAAGCCCAACGGCTCAAGGTGCGGTTCCAGCGGCTCGTCGAGGCGCTGGAGCGGCTGGTCGGCGCGCGTCCGGGACAGAAGCTCGAGGTCAACTTCCGAGCGGTCACGCTCGAACAGACCGTGCGGCGCGCCGGCCGCCGGCTCGCGCTCGGTCTGGTCGCCGCGGCGTCGCTGCTGGGCACCGCGATCGTCACGACCTCCGACCGCGTCGCGGGCTGGGTGCCGTGGGTGCTCGGCACGATCGGCGTGGCCTTCACCGCCGGCCTGATCGCGGACCTGATCCGCGACCGACGGGACCGGCCCTAGCCCAGATCGACCTCGTTGCCGCGCGCGGTGACCGTCGTCGGCGCCGGCTCGGTCTTCACCGTCTCGCCGCGCCGCACGGACCGCATCACGACCTTCTCGAGGACGAACGCGACGACCGCCATCGCGATGCCGACCAGCCACCGTTCGACACGGCGCAGACCCCTCGGCTTCGGCGTGGCGTGGCCGCCGGTCATGCGGACGTCTCCTGCATCGCGTCGGCGGTGACCGGGATCGCGCCGACGATCGTCGTGCCCGCGCCGGGGGCGCTGCGGACCTCGAGCGTGCCGTCGAGCGTGGCGAGGCGGTCGGCGATCCCTTGCAGCCCGGTGCCGTAGCCGGTCGCGCTGGGATCGAACCCCTTGCCGTCGTCGGCGACCTCGAAGCGGAGATCGCCGTCCGGCGAGGCCAGCCGCACGGTCGCGCACGTGGCCTCCGCGTACTTCGCGATGTTCTGCAGGGCCTCGAGGATCGAGAAGTAGGTCGCCGCCTCGACCGCAGGGGAGTACCGGCCCACCCCGTCGGTCTCGACCGTCACCGGGAGCGCCGCCTTCCGCGCCTGGGCCGTGAGCGCCGCGGACAGCCCCTCGTCCGCGAGCAGCGGGGGGTAGATCCCGCGCGCCAGGTCGCGGAGGTCCTGCAACGCCGCACCGGTGTCGGTCTGGAGCTGCGCGACGAGATCCTTGGCCTTCGCGGGGTCGCGGTCGATCAGCTGCTCGACCAACCGCTGGCGCACCTGCAGCGCGACGAGCTGCTGCTGCGCGCCGTCGTGGATGTTGCGCTCGAGCTTGCGCCGCTCCTCATCCTGGGCCGACACCAGCCGCTTCTGCGCGGCCTTCAGATCGACGAGCCGGAGCTTGAGCTCCTCGGTCAGCCGGACGTTGCGCAGGACCAAGCCGGCCTGGCCGGCCAGGTCGCCCATCAGCTTCTCGTCGGCCGGCGTGACCGGGTCGCTACTGGGCTTGCGGATCGCGAGCGCACCGAGCAGCTCCCCGCCATGACGGACGGGCAGGACCCGGTCGGCGCCGTCGATCGGCGGAACGGCCCCGTTCGCCAGCACGATCGGTGCTGCGTCGCCCGCGTCCTGCGGCCAGGCGGCGACGTCGCGGAGCTCGTGGTCCACCGCGAGCCAGACATCCGCTCGCTCCGCGCCGATCCCCTCGCCGAGGACCCTCGCCATCCGCGGCAGGACGTCCTCGTCCGCGTAGGCGTCGCCCACCCGCTCGGAGAACTCGGTCAGCACCTCGTACGGCGTTGCGCGCTTGCCGTAGACGAGCCGGTTCGCGAACCGCGTCAGCCACGCGCGGACCGGCTGGAAGGTCACGGCCACCACCACGGCCGCGATCATCGTGAGGAACGAGCTGTCGCGTCCTAACGTCGCGCCCAGGCCGACCACGAGCCCGAGGTACACGAGCGTGGCGAACAAGGCGAGCGCCGCGTACACCACGGTCTTCTTCACCACGACGTCGAGGTCGTAGAGGTGGAACCGCAGCACCGCGATCCCGATCGACAGGGGGAACGCCGCGAACGCGACCGCCGTCACGCCGTTGTTCCAGAACCCCTCCGGGAGCCAGCCGGCGATGATGATCCCGAGGATCGCGAACGCGAACCCGAAGAACGCCCACTTGATCTGCTGACGCTCCACGCCCTCCGCGCGGCGGAACCGAAGGAACAACGAGACGACCGCGGAGATCGCGAACGCCGGGAAGAGCACGCCGATCACCGGATCGAACTTCGGGAGACGGCCGAGCGCGGGGACGAACAGCGGGTTCGTGACGCTGAAGTCCGAGTTCGAGCCCGAGAAGGTCGGCTGCGCCAGCAACAGGTCGAGGAACATCACCCCGAGGGTGATCGCGACCAGCCACAGGAGGATCCGCCAGCGCCGCGAGGGGAGCCTGCCGTCGGGGAACAGCAGCGGCAGCAGGAGGACCGTCGGGAGGATCGAGCACACCCATCCCACGTTGTTCATGAAGCCGCAGAACGCCGCGAGCGGGCCTGTGGACCCGTGCGCGACCAGCCAGGTGATCAACTCGGCGCACAGCGCGCTGAACACGATCACCAGCGCGGACCACAGCAGGAGCGCACCGATCACGTTGCGACGGTCCCGGCTCCAGATCAGGGCGCCGACGACCGCGAACATCCCGAACGCCACCACGAGCAGGATCTGCCCCGCGAGCTCCTCGCCGTTCAGCGCGACGACCCACATCCCGGCCGTGCCGATCAACGCGTACAGCGCGACGAGCAGCCATGGCCATCGAGCGGGCCGGACGGTGGACGCGGCTTCAGTCGTCGTCGAGGACACGGAAGACCTCCACCGGCTCTTCGCGGCCTTTCACCTGCCGGGGCCCGATCAGCTCGCACGCGATGCCGGGCGCGGCCGCGATCGTGGCGGCCGCCGCAACGATCTCGCCGGCTTCGGCCTCGGACTGCAGGCGCTGCGCGACGTTCACGGCGTCGCCGACCACGGTGTACTCGAGCCTGCCGCCCCCCCCGACCGTTCCCGCGATCACCTGGCCGGTATTCACCCCGATCCCGACGCCGAGCTCGGGCACGTCGGCGTCCCAGCCGGCCGCGTTCAGCTCGCGCTGGCGCGCCTGCATCGCGCGCGCACACCCCAGCGCCCGCGCGGCGTGGTCGTCGACCGGCTCGGGCGCGCCGAAGATCGCCATCACCGCGTCGCCCTGGAACTTGTCGATCGTGCCGCCGTGCGCTACGACGACCTCCGCCATCGCGGACAGGTGCTTGCCGACCACCGCGGCCACGTCCCGCGCCGGGAGGCGTTCGGCCAGCGTCGAGAACCCCCGGATGTCGGAGAACAGGACCGAGACCACGACCTCCTGCGGCTCGATCGCCGACTCCGGATGGGCGGCGAGCCGGTCCACGATCTGCTGGGGCACGAACGACGCGAGCGTCTGCTTCGACGTGGCCTGCTCGACCACCGCCGAGTGCAGCCGCTTGAACTCGTCCACCAGCCCGGCGCTCCCGTCCCCGCCCGCCATCCGGCGGAACAGCTCGGTGACCTGCCGGTCGACCGCCTCCTGCGTGGTGCCGAGCTCGGCGGCCATCTGCTCGTACCCGAGGCCACGGCGCATCATGTCGAGGATCCGGCGATCGTCCTCGTCGGCGTGCTCCCGGCCGGACAGGCGTTCGGCGATCGTCGGATCGACGACGCTGCCGCCCGCATGCACCTCGCGGATCGCGCGCACCAACTCGTCGCCCTGCGCGATCCGGTCCTTCAACAGGTAGGCCAGCCCCGAGTGGCCGCCCCCGAGGAGCGCCAGCGCGTACTCCTCGTCGTCGTGGGCCGAGAGCACCACCACGCCGGTGTCGGGATGGTCGTGGCGGATCGCGTGCGCGCAGTCGATCCCCTCCAGCTGGAACGACGGCGGCATCTTGATGTCGGTGACCACCACGTCGGGAACGTGCTCGGACGCGGCGGTCAGCAGCGACGGAGCGTCCTCGGCGACCCCCACCACCTCGATCCCGTCGTAGGACTCGAGCAGGGCCCGCACACCCTCGCGGACCAGCACGTTGTCCTCGCCGAGCACCACCCGGATCGTCATCGGCCGCGGGACCCCCCGTGTACGATTCGCGCGTGTTGCGCGTGGTCTTCGCGGAGGATAACTACCTCGTGCGCGAGGGAACGGTCGCCCTCCTGCAGGAGGCCGGCGCCGTCGACATCGTGGCCACCGCCGAGACCCTCGACGAGCTCCTGGGCGCCGTGGCCTCGCACGAGCCCGACGCGGTCCTCACCGACATCCGGATGCCGCCCACCGGCACCGACGAGGGGATCCGCGCGGCGAAGACGATCCGCCACGACCACCCCGCGATCGGGGTCGTGGTCCTGTCGCAATTCGCCGACGAGGACTACGCCTACGAGCTCCTGAAGGACGGCGCCGCCGGGCTCGGCTACCTGCTGAAGGAGCGCGTCGCCAACGTCGAGGAGGTCGTCCGGGCGCTCGAGGAGGTCAGCCGCGGCGGCAGCGTCCTGGATCCGAAGGTCGTCGAGGCGCTGGTGGCCGCGAAGGATCGGATGGCGCACTCGCCGCTGGCGCTGCTCACCGACCGCGAGCGCGAGGTCCTGTCGCTGATGGCCCAGGGCATGAACAACGCCGCGATCGCGAAGAGCCTCTTCCTGACCGAACGCGCGGTCGAGAAGCACATCAACTCGATGTTCCACAAGCTGGAGCTCACGGAGGAACACGACGTCCACCGCCGGGTGATGGCGGTGCTCGCGTTCCTCCGCGAGACCGACCAGGGCTGAGGCCCCGATCCTCACCGCGCTCGCCTGGTGTCCACGATGAACACGCTGCACGGCGAGTGCCGCAGGATCAGGTTCGGAACGCTGTCCTTCACGCGCCACCACGGTCCGTGGACGCCGCGGTTGCCCACCACGATCGCCTCAGCCTTGAGCTCCTCCGCCACCGCCACGATCCGGTCGGCCGGCTCGCCCTCCTCCACGCGCGCCGTCGTCGGCACATCGGGGAAGCGCTCCTTCATCCGCGCGAGGTACCCGCGGGGGTCGGCCGCCTTCGCCGGGTCGACCACGGAGCGGAGCTCCCCGTCCTTCTGCACGTACAGCACCACCAGCTCGGCGCCGCGGTCCCGGGCCAGCCGTGCGGCGTCGTCCACCGCGAGGTCGGCCGAGGCCGAGGTGTCGGTTCCTACCAGGATCTTCGTCATCGTCGCCCCGCCTCCTTCATCGGCTCCACCGTAGGCCTTCCGGGACCGCGCGACGACGGCGCGGCCACCACGTTCGCTCGGGGGTGCCACCACCCGGCGGAGGGTGGCGTCCTCCCCCTTGGTGGTGCGGCTCCGGCGCGCGAGGATTGCGCCATGGACGGATCGATCGGCGCCGCGGCGCCGGCGCACCGGGTCAACGACCGGACGCTGGGCGTGCTGGCGTACGCCCTCGGCGCGCTGATCGTCCTGTCGTTCGTCACGCAGGGAGCGTTCGCGTACCTGACCCGGAACGCGGCGACGGTGCAGACCAGCTGGTCGAGCAGCGGCCTGCTGGGCTTCCTGTCCGTGGTCGGGTTGCTCCTGTTCCCGATCGTCGGGTTCATCCTCGCGATCAAGGTTCCGCGCAACTGGATCGGCTGGATCATGTTGCTGATCAGCCTGTCGATCGCGGTGCCGTTCGACGGGTACGCCCATTACGCCCTGCTGATCCGACACGGCGAGCTGCCGGCCGGCAGGGTGCTGGAGGCGATCAGCGGTCCGTTCTGGGTCCCGCTGATCATGCTCGCCGGCGTGTTCCTCGTGCTCCTGTTCCCGGACGGCCACGTGCCGCCGGGGTGGCGGTGGTTCGCCTGGTCGGCGGGAGCCGTGATGGCCGTCGCGATGCTGGTCGTCCTGGTGGAACCGGGTCCCTTCGAGACCATGCCCTCCTACACGAATCCCTTGGGGATCTCGTGGATCGAGCCGTTCCAGCTGCTGATCTTGCTGATCCCCCTGTCGATCGTGGGCGCGGCGATCAGCATGATCCAGCGGTACCGGCGCTCCACGGGGGTCGAACGGCTCCAGCTGAAGTGGCTCGCGGCGGCCGTCTCGGTCGTCGCGATCACCTATCTGATCGTCGAGCCGGTCTCCGCGCTCGTCGGCTTCGAGAAGCAGCCGGCGTGGTTGGGCGCGCTCCAGGCCTTCGCGTTGTTCACGTTCGGGCTGATCCCGGTGGCGATCGGCTTCGCGATCCTGCGCTACCGCCTCTACGAGATCGACGTCGTGATCAATCGCGCGGTGCTGTTCGGCGCGATGGCGGTCTTCATCACGGCCGTCTATGTGGGCATCGTGGTCGGCGTCGGCGCGCTGGTCGGCAGCCGGGGGTCGCCGCTGCTGTCGGCCGTGGCCGCGGCGATCGTCGCGATCGCGTTCCAGCCGGCGCGCCGGTGGGCGCAGCGGCTCGCAGACCGGCTCGTGTACGGCAAGCGGGCCACCCCCTACGAGATCCTCTCCGCGTTCTCCGAGCGCCTCGCGGGCGCCTACGGCGACGAGGACCTGCTGCCCCGCATGGCCCGGATCCTGGGCGAAGGAACCGCAGCGGACCGCGCGGACGTGTGGCTGAAGGAGGCAGACCGGTTCCGTCCGGTCGCCGGCTGGCCGACCGACGCGCCGGCGCTCCCGGCGGTGGCCGTCGGGGACGCGCCCGGCCTGGTCCCCGTGCGCCACCAGGGCGAGGTGCTCGGCGCGCTGTCGATCACGAAACGTTCCGGCGAGCAGGTCTCCCCCACCGAGGAACGGCTGATCGCCGACCTGGCGTCGCAGGCCGGCCTGGTGCTGCGCAACGCCGCGCTGATCGCCGACCTGCGGAGCTCGCGTCAGCGCCTGGTCGCCGCCCAGGACGAGGAGCGCCGCAAGATCGAGCGGAACCTGCACGACGGCGCCCAACAGCAGCTGGTCGCGCTCGCGGTCCAGTTGAAGCTGGCCCGGTCGTTCGTGGACCGCGATCCCGCGAAGGCCGGCGCGATGCTCGACGGCCTCCAGGGCTCGGCGGCGAGCGCCCTGGAGGACCTGCGGGACCTCGCCCGCGGGATCTATCCGCCGCTGCTGGCCGACCAGGGGCTCGAAGCGGCGCTGGACGCGCAGGCGCGCAAGGCGGCCGTGCCGGTCACGGTGGAGTCGGAGCACCTCGCTCGGTATCCGCGGGAGGTCGAGTCCACGTTGTACTTCTGCGCGCTCGAGGCGCTGAACAACGTCGCGAAGTACGCCGAGGCCTCCTCGGCGCGCGTCCGCCTGCAGCAGACCGACGGGCACGTCTCGTTCGCGGTGAGCGACGACGGGCGGGGCTTCGATCCGGCGGCGACCGGCTACGGCACGGGTTTGCAAGGCATGGCCGACCGTCTGGCGGCACTCGGCGGAACCCTCGACGTACGCTCGGCGCCCGGCGGCGGAACGACCGTCGCCGGAACGCTCCCCGTGGGGTCGGCGCCGCCGTGACCATGAAGAACCGCCGAGGGCTCGCCTGGACCCTGGCCGCGACCGCGCTCCTCCTGAGCGCGGTCGCGGTGGGGTTCTACGTGGCCGGGCGGAACGTGCCGCTGCCGGCCAACATCTTCGGGTTCCGCGGCTCCGCCGTGCTGCTGTCGGTCGAGTTCGCCGTCACGGGCGCGATCCTCGCGACCCGCCGGCCCGAGAACCGCATCGGATGGCTCTTCCTGATCGGCAGCGTGGCCGCCGGCGTGGAGGCGCTGGGCGACGCCTACGCGATCTGGCGGGTCGCAGGCCATGGATCGACGAGCCTGCTCGCTCGGATCGCGGCCGTGTCCGACGACTGGGTCTGGTTGATCGCCTTCGGCTCGCTCCTGCTCGCGTTGGCCCTGTTCCCCGACGGCCGGGCGATCTCCCGTGGATGGGGGCGATGGATCGCGGTGTGCACGACCGGGACCCTCGTGGCGTCGGCGGCCTTCGCGTTCAGCGACCGGCCCGCGATCTTCCCCGGCGTCGACAACCCGGTCGGCTTCCGCGGCATGTACGACCTCGGCAGCCTCGGGACGATCCTGTTCATCGCGTTGTTGGTCACCGCCTTCGCGAGCCTGGTGGTGCGCCTGCGCCGCAGCACCGGTGAAGAGCGGGAACAGATGAAGTGGGTGGCGTACGCGGCCGCGATCGTCGTGGCGGCGTTCACCGGCTACCTCCTGTCGTACGCCGTCGCCGGCGGCAGCAACGCGGGCGCCGTCGGCAACGTGATGGAGTCCCTCGTGCTGCTCGGAGCGGCCACGATCCCGATCGCGATCGGCATCGGCATCTTGAAGTACCGCCTCTACGACATCGACGTCGTGATCCGCAAGACGGTCGTGTTCGCGATCGCCGTCGTGCTGTTGATGGCCGTGTTCGTTGTCGGTGCGGTCGTGATCGGCGCCCTCGTGTCCCGGAGCGACACCGGTGTGCGGATCGCGGCGGCGTTCGTGGTCGGGCTCCTGTTCGAACCCGCGCGCCGGCTGGCCACGAGGATCGCCGACCGGGCCGTGTTCGGCGGGCGCGCCACCCCCTACGAGGTCCTGACCGAGTTCACGCGGCGCGCCGGCGCCGCCTACGAGGCCGACGACGTGCTCGACCGGATCGCGCAGGTCGCCGCCGCCGGCGTGGGCGCGAGCGGGGCCCGCGTGTGGGTGCGGATCGGCGATGCGCTCCATCCCGACGCCTCGGCCGGCACCGTGCCGGACGCGGCGCCGACGCCGATCGAGGCCGGAGCCCTCCCGGCCCTGCCCGACGACCATGCCGAGCCGGTCTTCCACCGGGGGGAGCTCCTCGGCGCGATCGGCGTGGACATGCCGGCGAACGACCCGATGACCCCGGACAAGACCCGGCTGATCGCCGACCTCGCGGCGCAGGCCGGCGCGATCGTGGCGAACGTCCGCCTGATCGAGGAGCTGCGCGAGTCGCGGCGCCGGATCGTCAGCGCCCAGGACGAGCGCGCGCGCAAGCTCGAACGGGACATCCACGACGGCGCGCAGCAGCAGCTCGTCGCGCTGGCCGTCAAGCAGCGGCTGCTGATCGGCATGATCGGCTCCGACGACTCGAAGGCGCGGACGGTCGCGAACGACCTCGTGGAGGAGACGAACGAGGCGCTGGAGAACCTCCGCGACCTCGCCCGCGGGATCTATCCCCCGCTCCTGGCCGACAAGGGTCTGCCCGCGGCGCTCGAGGCACAGGCGCGGCGCTCCCCGGTCCCGGTCTCGGTCGCCGCGCGCGGCGTCGCCCGGTACGCCCAGGACGTGGAGGCGGCCGTCTACTTCAGC
>Ga0187785_10000108_pt1 | contig 29897 bp, 27 predicted proteins | sample 0815_BV2_4_20_MG_FD_132466 | JGI IMG/M metagenome (GOLD analysis project Ga0187785, IMG submission 132466) | Tropical peat soil microbial communities from peatlands in Department of Meta, Colombia - 0815_BV2_4_20_MG | ecosystem: Environmental > Terrestrial > Soil > Wetlands > Peat | place...
CACCGGTCCTGCCGACGCTTCCTCTTATGTCCCTGATCCTTGTCGTTCCCTGATGGGCCTTGAACTTAAATGCTATCGCCCAGCGCGGTTCGCGGGTTTTGGTCCCCAGCTTTTGCTGAAGTGCGAAATCATCCACCTTGATTACAGCACCGTCGGTTTCGAAGGGAAGTTCCTTGCGGGTTTCCTCGAGCTTTTTGATCTCCTCGATCGCCTTCTCGATGCCGGCTACTCTCGAAACTGCCGCTGGTACAGGGAAACGTGATTCTCTGAGCCAGCCGATCAGTTCTCGCTGGCTTTTAAAGGTTACACCCCTTAGGATGCCGATTCCGTAACAGGCAAGGAAAAGCTTGCGTCCCGACGTGATTGATGGATCGAGCTGTCTCACGGAGCCTGCCGCCGCGTTGCGCGGATTTGCAAACATGGGCTCGCCATTTTCTTCCCTCTGGCGGTTCAGCTTCTCGAACTCGTCAAGATTCATGTATATCTCTCCGCGAATGTCGATCTCTTCCGGCGCAACACTGGATGATTCGATTCGAAGCGGCACGGCGTTAATTGTTTTTATATTTTGGGTCACATCCTCACCCTCATATCCGTCGCCGCGCGTCGCGGCCCTGTTAAGCAAACCGTCGCGATATGTCAGCTCTATGGCCAGACCGTCGTATTTCGGCTCGACCGTGTATACGATCTCTGCTCCATGATCCAGAAGCTTGCGCACCCTTTTATCGAACTCTCTCACTTCCTCATAAGAAAACGCATTGCCGAGCGACAGCATGGGTTCGGAGTGTTTGACCTTCTTGAACCTTTCCAGCGGAGCAGCCCCGACTCTCCTGGTCGGAGAATCAGGAAGGGCATAGTCATATTTTTCTTCCAGTTCCTTGAGTCGCCGGAACAGCCTGTCGTATTCTTCGTCTGAAATCAGAGGGGAGTCGATGACATAGTAACGATAGTTGTGATAGTTGATGTTGTCTGTAAGTTTTTCTATCTCTTTTTTTGTGGCAGAGGTGATTGTTTTCATGCCGCCGCAATCGCCTCCATTAAGAGCTCAAGAGCGCGCAAACAAGCGGTCTCCCTGTTTGTCTGGCGGTCTCCGTCGAGCCTCAGTTCCTTGACAGTTGACAACGATCTTCCGCTGATAGCAATAAAAATAAGCCCGCGTTCTTTTCCTTCAAGCACCTCCGGACCGAGGTTGCCTGTGGTTGCTAAGGAAAAATCAGTGCCGGCCAGGACCCTAGCTCGTTCCGCCATCTCCGTTGCCGTCTCTGCGCTTATCATCCCGCACTTTGTAAGTGTATCGCCGGATACGCCCAAAATGTGTTCCTTTGCCCCCTCGGAATATACCACGAATCCGGCGGCAAAGAAGGCGCTTGATCCCGGAAGCAGCGTAAGCAGATGGCTCAACATGCCGCCTGTGCATGATTCCGCAACCGAGATCGTGGCGCCCCTGGCAATCAGTATTGCATGGACACTGCTTGCTATATCAAATGCCTGCATGGAAATGATTATAACACTTAACAAAATACATTTGAGGCATGCTCAAATCTTTCTATTTAGTCTGTTAAGCGCACTTAGCATCGCCTTAAAAGATGCCCGGTCTATATTCGTATCGATCCCGCATCCCCACACGCGCCTTCTATCTTTTTCAATAAGTATGTACGCAACTGCTTTGGAGTCAGAACCTTTGCTCAAGGCATGTTCATGATATGACAGTAACGTGAAATCCATATTAAAACATGTCCTAAGAGCATTGCTGAAAGCATCAATAGGACCATTGCCTTTCCCTTTGATCTCGAGAACTCTATCTTCAGCTTTTATCGAGGCGGAAATTGTGGCACGGCTTGCATCCAGTTGACCACTTAGTCCCGTTCTGCAACGCACAAGAGAATACGGCGAGTACTGATGAAGATATTCTTTTTCAAATGCTTCCCATAAAGCCGGCGCGGCAACTTCGCTCCCGGATGCATCGGAAATACTTTGTATGGCCCTTGCAAATTCAGGCTGCATTTCTCTAGGGAGATTCAGCCCGTATTCCCTTTCCATCATATATGCAATGCCGCTTTTACCCGACTGGCTGTTGATACGAATTATCGACTCATATGTCCGTCCGACATCCGCAGGGTCAATGGGAAGGTAAGGCACTTCCCATATGTTATTTTTGCCGGCATGAACTTTCATGCCTTTGTTGATGGCATCCTGGTGTGAGCCGGAAAAAGCTGTATAGACCAGTTCTCCGGCATAAGGATGACGAATATGAACAGGCATTTTTGTTGTGCGCTCGTATTCGCTTGTCAAACGACCGATATCGCTGAAATCGAGCTGTGGATCGATGCCTTGAGAAAACATGTTTAAAGCAATCGTAATGATATCCGCATTACCGGTCCTTTCGCCATTGCCGAAGAGAGTTCCTTCTACACGGTCCGCACCGGCAAGCAATGCCAGTTCCGCCGCAGCAACAGCCGTTCCTCTGTCGTTATGCGTGTGAACACTGACAATGACCTTGTCACGGTCTTTTATGGAGCGGCAGAACAATTCTACGCGGTCAGCATAAACATTCGGCATCGACATTTCAACAGTAGCTGGTATGTTCAGAACAATCTTTTTTTCTGGAGACGGAATCCATGTATCCATCACCGCTTCGCATATTTCTATTGCAAAATCATGTTCGGTGCCTGTGAAGCTTTCAGGCGAGTATTGAAATATGATATTGGTATCCGGCATTCTGGCTGCCTCAGCTTTTACACATCTCGTAGCTTGCACCGCCATATCTATAACCTGACTTCTGTCCATGCCGAAGACCACTCTTCTCTGGAGTTCAGATGTCGAATTGTAAAGGTGAACAATAGCTTGTTGCGCTCCTCGAAGGGCCTCGAAGGTTTTGCTGATCAGATATTGGCGAGCTTGCGTAAGCACCTGGATTGTAACGTCATCCGGGATGATATTGTCCTCGATCAACATGCGTACAAAATCGTATTCCGTTTGAGAAGCAGATGGAAATCCGACTTCAATCTCTTTGAAACCTATGTCAACGAGCAGTTGGAACATATCTTTCTTTTTTTCGACGCTCATTGGTGCTGCAAGCGCCTGATTTCCGTCGCGCAGGTCAACACTGCACCATATCGGAGCGGCCGATATACTGCGAGAGGGCCATTTTCTGTCAGACAATATAACTGGCGGATATGGCCGGTATTTCTGAAAAGGCATTTTGATCATTTCAGACCTCCTAATAAAAAAAGCCGCAGACATTGAGTCTGCGGCTTTAAGATTGTTAATTTTATCGCTTGATTGTTCTGACTAGACGCGCAAAATTCTTTCGGCCATGGACCCAACGGCTAACACTGGGCTACTAAGTCGATCGGCTGAAAGAATTAAGTGTTTCATAATTAAAATATAGATGACAGCCTGCCGATATGTCAAGTTAACACTACCTATTATGATTAATGCTTCTGTATCAATCCCCGATTGTTATAAAATAAACTATGCGGAAAGTGAATCTGAAAGCTCTCTCGGCAGACGCCCTGGGATCCTTTGTTAAAGATGCAGGCCTTCCTGCCTTCAGGGGCCGTCAGATATTGCATTGGGTTTACGAGCGCGGCGCTCAGTCGCTTGATGAGATAACGGAGCTGTCCAAAAAGCTGCGCGATGACCTGTCCGAGCGGGCATATATAAGTAACCTGATTGTACTTGACCGTCAGACATCCGGTGACGGCACCGAAAAATTTCTGTTCGGGCTCGAGGACGGCGAGACTATTGAGAGCGTTCTCATCCCCGATGAAGAAAGGCTTACGCTCTGCGTATCTTCGCAGGTCGGATGCGCCATGGGCTGCGTCTTCTGCCTGACCGGAAAGCTCGAATTAAAGCGCAACCTCGATCCTCACGAGATTGTTGACCAGGTTATTAGTATTAACAGGCTTATTTTTCCCCGGCGCATCACGAATATAGTCCTGATGGGCATGGGTGAGCCGCTCGCCAATTTTGATAGTGTAGTGGAAGCGCTTAGGAGGATTACCGGATATATGAAGATATCCCCGAAGCGCGTCACCCTCTCTACGTCAGGCATAGTGCCGAAGATTGTGGAGCTGGGGAGGAATGGGCCGAAGGTCAATCTGGCGATCTCGCTCAACGCCACAACCGACACCGTGCGCGATCGCATCATGCCGATAAATAAGACCTATCAGATAAAGGCGGTGCTTGAAGCCTGTCGCAGGTTCCCTCTGCAGCCGACACGCAGGATCACTTTCGAATACGTGATGCTGAAAGGTATCAATGACTCAGTCGCTGATGCAAAGAGGCTGGTCAGGCTCCTCCATGGCATATCGTCGAAGATCAACTTGATCCCCTTCAATCCTTTCAGCGGCTGCGAGTACGCAAGACCGGACGACTCACGCGTTCTGCAATTTCAGGAGATACTAGCTCAGTCTGATATGACCGTTATAATCAGGAAAAGCAAGGGACAAGACATCCTTGCCGCGTGCGGACAACTGAGGGCTGGGTATAAGGGATAATCCATGCAGCTTAGAAAATTCATTCTGATTGCATCTTTAGGCGCAATGACCCTTGCGGGTTGCACCGCTTACAGGACTACAATGATTAATGCTCAGGGCCGGACAGTGACGTGCGAATCGAGCTGGGCGAAAGACACTGCACATTATTTTGAATGCATCAATGCGGCCAAATCTCAGGGATTCAGGGAAGCGCCCTACTTCCAGACCGACCAGTCGCGCAGATAGCGCAACTCCGGATTCATTACGGCCAAGATGATATCCTGTCTTCTCTACCTGATGAAGAATTCCCTTTTAATGCAATTGGAATTTGCGTAAAGGCTGAAGGCAGGTTATAATTAAACAACTGCTAAGGGCTGTCCGGAACTAAAGTTCATCTTCTTTCCCCCGACATTAATAATTTAGATGGACAAGATATATTCCGGTGCGGGCATTTTAGGGGCCAGGCATTTGTAATGCTTGATAATGTATTGAAAGGAGGGCCGATTCATGGAAGCTGTCGTGCAGATCAACGGCAAGCCGGTGAAGGTGAACGTTCAAAAGCCGGAAGATGCAGCGATAATCAAGAACATGCTTGAAAATCCTGTGATTCTCGGAACGTGCTCATGCTAGAACGACATCGTAAGATACCAATCAACCCTTAAAGCCCTTTCAAAGCACCGAAAGGGCTTTTTAATGCAATGGTAAGTATGACTGCCTCCTATTCCAATTAAAGCTCTCAGGATTTAACACGTATTAACGGTATAACTACATCCGATTTCTTCTTTCCCTTTTCATAAAGAGTCCAGGTATTGATTATGTTATCCTTGTCGCTGATCTTTATATTGAGCATGTGCATGTGAGTTTCTTTCAATGAGGTGAGATTCGGATTCTTTTTCGACAGAACAAAGGTAAGACTGTTGTCGCCCTGATTGATCAGTTCCATGTGCGGTTGATTCCCGAGCGAACAGTAGTGAGTCATGTTCAGTTTGCCGCCGAAGTCGTAATAAACAGTGACCATCTCTTGGGGATGCCCGACAAAAAGCCGCTCAATTACAGCGTTACCAGAAGAGGTAAGCTCGTAGGTAGCCCTGATTGTCTCAGGTCCCTTTCCCATGTCTGACTTTCCTTCCCATACACCCACCAAAGCCTTCATCTTTTCAAAGCCGCTTGAGTGAGTGACCGCCGCTTTCTGGTAATCTCCGGAATAGCCTGTCACTGGAATGAGCACTAGAGCCAACAGTGCTATGACGATAAGTGAACAATGTTTTTTCATTTTGTGCCTCCTTTAAGATTCTTTTCTATAGTTTATCCGGGAGAAAGCTGCTTTCAAGGTATGTTTTATACGAGGGTTTGATATTGATAATTGATATATGTTTCTGAATTAAAATATTACAAAGTTTCCTATGCTGCGTAACATTCGTCTTTTCAATTGCAGAAGTAATAAATAAAACGTACATGATGCTCAATGAATCTTACTCTTTTTGAATCCGTCATCGACCAACCTTTATACACAGAAATCAATGTTTGTTATTGACAGTCGGCATATAGTCGGAGTACAAAAGAAGTAATTTTCGAGAGTGACTCGTCTTAGGCGGCAAAACTTGATAAGATTACAATTAACATTCTCTCCCTCACTCTGCTCGGGTAGAGAACCATGCAGTCACGACGGACTCTCCCTGTCGGGCGGCCGATTACCGCCGCATCAGTCTACTATATTGAAGGGGACGCAAATGACCAGAATTAAATTGTCTGACTATGGCAATTCACCATTTGAGAAATTGATTGGCAATAATAAAGCAATATTGGACAAATGGATAGAGCTTGAAAATGTGCTTTTCTCTGGGTCCTACTTAGCTCCTGAACTATTGGAACAGGTGAGACGGACGCTTGCATTTGGCAATGAGTGTGAATATTGATATTGCATGGTTAAAGCAGGCAAACAGAGTAAAAACAATGTCTGAACTAAAGGAACATCGTGGCTAACAATTGTATCGAACGTGAGCCTAAAAAGTAGTCGGTGCCGCTCATACGTGGCGTCGGGCTGTACGAACGAATCTTGGTTAAGGAGGCATTTATGACATTGACGATCATGCAATTCATCGACTTGCTGCTCGTCGCTTTGCTGGTTGGGACGATGTTCGGAATCTGGATTGGATTTAATCCGGCTGAATTATCGGCATCAACGTACGTCGAGCAGCAGCAACGCACCATCCGAGCACTAAATACGTTGATGCCACTGCTCGGGGCTGTTTGTATCTTTCTCACGATCGCTCTAGCAGTACTGACAAAGGACAGTCCGCACGCGAGATACGTGTTAGTGATCACAGCTATTTGCCTACTCATTGCGGGCGTTGTGACACGATTTAAGAATCAACCGATCAACAGCCTGATCATGACATGGGATGCGCAAGCTCTGCCCGCGAACTGGGCTGAGTTCAGAGACCAATGGTGGCAGTGGCACATTGTACGAACCGTGGCAGGAATAGCCGCTCTGTGCTTGCTGATCTTATCCGTACTGCGTGGCCGCAATCCGGCGAGTTAGACAAAGCGTCCCAACCTGCGATTCGACTCGGACCCTTGCAGCGTCTCTTCACTCCGATGTCTCGGTCCGGTCAATTGCAATGTTTGCCTCAAAGACAAGGAAGGCAAATGGGAGAGGTCTTTCAATATCAGTTACCGTATTAGCCATCCTCATCAATAAATATGTCGGTTACTGACTTCTGCGATTTGACAATACAAGCAAGAGGCGCGGCAGCCGCCGCGCCCAAAACAACTTTATTTTTTCTTAGTCTTCAGGGTCTCTTCTATCACGAGCACATATTTCAAATAATCTACCCCGAACTTCATTAGCTCAACCTCGTCAGACCTGATCTTCTCAAGACGCGCCGGATCCACGTCGAAGTGCTGCAGGAACGGGCTTTCAAAAACGAAGCGTCTCAGGCGGTCTACATCGTAGCTGGCCATGTAAAAAGTTTTCTGCTGCTTTTCGTCAAAAGCTTTGCCAGGCAGGTTCCTTCGGAAGAGTATCTCTTTCCAGCCGCGGTTCATTTCGTCGTAAATGTCAACGCCCTGGTCATCGCGCCACTCGCCTATGGTCCATTCCCTGTCTTCATTGAATCCATGACAGTGATCTTCTTTGACGAAGAAATAAAACTCCTCAGTTACGAGCTCATTTATAGTGTCGTCCTTCTTTTTGAGAGAAGCCTGTCCTATCGGGTAATATCTGCAGTTTGCAGGTCTGTCTTCATAAATGGAGCAGCCGCCTTCGGACACGAACGGGCATTTGCGGTCGTCGCTTTCGCTCATTTTGAGAAAGACGAACGGATATGACGATTTCTCCTCTATTTCCGTATAGGTGTGATCATTCAGGAACTCGCCGGACGACAACCTGAGGCGGTTCTTAAGCCTGATGATATCGTAGGGCGTCAGCATGATCTGGATATTGCTGCAGCACTTGGTGAAGCAGTCGATATCCTTGTGACACCTGAATTTAAATCTGGTATTGGCGGACAGCCTTGTGGTATCCACCGACTTCATGTTCAACATAACGGCCTCCTGAAACGATTTCATAATTTTAACATTTATAAAGTGCTCTAGGACAGCAGGAAGCAACGCATAAGCCAATCAATTTTCTGGATACCTTTATGCTAAAACGGTTAAAATTGATTTTATTTTATTGTCGCCAAAGGAAGAATGAATGATAGACACACATTGTCACTTGGATATGATTCAGCATGAAGAAAACATTAATGACGTAATTATGCGGGCCCAAGATGCCGGTTTGGAGGCGCTGATAACTGTCGGCTCTGATCTAAAGGGATGCTATAGTGCTGTTGACATCTCGTCCAAATATGACAACTTATACAGCGCTGTCGGTATCCATCCGCATGATTCCAAGGATTTCTCAGACGAGATTTTCAGGCAAATACAGGTGTGGATCTCAATGAGCAAGAATAATGTAGATTCTTGTACCGGACCTGCTGTGCCTAAAATAGTCGCCCTTGGAGAGATCGGCCTCGACTATTATTATAATCACTCGCCGCGTGAAACCCAGAGAACTGTCTTTGTTAAGCAACTTAGTTATGCAAAAGAGTGCGGGATTCCTGTAATAATTCATAGCCGTGATGCATGGCAGGATACAGCAGCGATACTGGCGGAATCAGGCGTGCGTAATGGGGTGATGCACTGTTTTTCGGGTGACAGAGCCATGGCTGAACAAGCGCTTGCTCTGGGATTTCACATATCTATCGCAGGGCCAGTGACATTTAAGAAAGCACTGGAACTTAAAAAGGTAGCTGAAATGGTGCCGGATGAGCGCCTTCTGATCGAAACAGACTCACCATATCTAGCGCCCGACCCTCTGAGAGGAAAGCGAAATGAACCGGCATTCATAGTCCATACAGCCAGGCATATTGCACAACTTAGAGGAGTATCATTGGAAGATATTGATAGAATAACCACGCTGAATGCAAAAAAACTCTTCGGTATCGGCATGGCGGATGAGGCGCGAATTGCATATAAGATTAGGGATAGTCTCTACCTTAACATCACAAACCGCTGCACGAATAAATGTACTTTCTGCATACGTTACCAGTCAGATTTCGTCAAAGGCCACAATCTTCGCCTCGAAAGCGAACCGACTGAAAAAGAGCTCGAGACGGCTATCGGCGATCCGTCAAAGTATAGCGAAATAGTATTCTGCGGGTATGGTGAACCTCTGCTCAGGCTCAATACTGTTAAGGCTGTGGCGGTGTGGGTAAAGGAGCGGGGCGGAAGAGTCAGAATAAATACGAATGGTCAGGGCAATCTCATTTACGGGCGCAACATTCTCTCTGAACTGAAAGGTTTGGTCGATTCGATATCCGTAAGCCTGGATGCACAGGATGAAGAAACATACAATAGGATTTGTTCTCCATCGTTCACTAATGCATTCATGGCTGTCATAGAGTTCATTCGCGCTGCAAAAGAAATTATACCTGATGTGCAAGCTACAGTTGTTGAAATGGAAGGTATAGACATAGCTAAATGCAGGCAGATAACGGATGCGCTGGATGTCAATTTAAGAGTAAGAAAACTGGACGCTGTAGGGTAGAGCCTGGCACTTCATGAGCGGTCAAAGTCATGCTTTGCATTTGCTGATTTTGTAAACATAATTCTAGACTCCGCCATTATTTATCAATATTAAAATCCCCAATGCATATTCTGATAAATTATTATTAAAATATATTTGGGTATTATTTCTGGTAACATGCAGTCCGGCTGAAGCATAAAATTGTTTAGGTTTGAATCCGAAATGCACACGAAGTTGCTGAATAGGTCATTATCCTAGCTTATCAGTAGTCTCAGAGTGATTATTGTAGAATTTCATCATTTTATTTAGAGCAAACGCGTAGTAGCAATAGCAGAAAGTCAGGACGGCATTTTGCAGTAGTCTATACAGTGAATTGTACCAGCCCGGCATATCATTAATGCGCCATAATGCAATTGTGCTGATGAAAATAATCACTGCCAAGATTGATAATAACACTGCAAAACCAAAAATAGCGCGTTGAACTTTTTTTGATAAAGAAAATATTCGCCAAACCGCAATTGCCATAAATATGTTTATAGATGACACAACTAACAGGTAGACGAGGGTCCGAGAAATGGACTTAATAAAATCAAAAATAGAAAGGCCGCGGGATACGGAAATATAACACATAGCCACAATGATGGGGACATAAATAAGACCCAAACATCCGTAGCCGAAAGCTATTAAGCGACACTCTCGGGTTAGTGATCTAGCCATGTATTTTTATCATAGATTTAATATTGTCTTAATGTTTATGTTATGTGTGATGCTTCGAAATTATATCAAATTGCAAGGCAGTATATATGTTTGGTGTTTTTAGAATGTAGGGCTTCGGCGTGGTTTTTCTGGAACTCCAAACCTTACGTTAATAAATCGGAAGCAATATTTCTTCTGAAAATCGTCACGGTAGGTGCCAAATTATGTGCCTGGCGGCAGGCGTCAGTGATGAGGATTCGCGCCTGTCGCTATGCCCCAATGATGAATCTGGTGATGCTCTCCGACTACCATGATGCCAATGTACCCTAGTCCACGCAGGCGGCTGACTTCAGCTCCATTCGTTGTTGTCACTCTTATTGTGAACAAATCTCCCTTCTTAACAACTTGCATATCCCAGCCGGTTTCCTTCTTAAGTTGTCCCGGATGCACGGCAAATACTCTATCCAATGACTCTTCAGCCATTTTTGTGGTTGGTTGGATAATCGCCTCGAAACCTTCTTCAACAGGTTTTTGAGACAGAACCTGGACGTTTATAGTGAAGTTGTACATGTCGACGAGATGTTGTCGCAAATCCTCCAGGTTCACTTTGCTCCAGTCCGTTTTGGGATCAGCGTCTAAATGACGCACAGCTTCCTGAATTGCCCCAAAGGCATCGTTGCCCGGCAAGGTTAGAGGAGAATGACGCATGGTATGTCCCTGCATTTCAGAATGATTTGCGTGGTGATCTGAGGGCATGTCTTGAGCCGCAGTGTTGAATACCGCTGCAAATAGCATTAATGAACAGAACAAGATAATAATTCTGAAAATATTCATGTTGCTGTATCCTCCGTCCGTCTTAACAACCTTCACAATAATTATATCAATTCGGGATCATACAACTTGTTTCTGGTAACCGACACCAGCGAATGAAAAGCTTTCTATGTTTGTTTCTACCTGTTTTAAACACCGGATTGATAGTCCCACCGAACGAACACACTTACTAAACAGTTAGGCACTGAATTTATGCAGTTCTCCTTCCGACACGACTACAGACCCCAATGTTGGGTGAGTAATCTGCCAAGGTTTGTATCCAGCTGATATTGATATCACTTCTAGCTCAAACATGGTTCCTAGCTTGATGAAAAGATCCCCGGCCTTAGGACGTACCTTGACCGATGTAATTGGATACTGTCCCATTTCTTTCAGGGCAGCTATTCCATCGAACTCTTTCGACTGCCCAAAGCGATGACCATGGTCGAGACTTGTGGAGCAGATGTCTCGATCTTCAAACAGCCGCCACAAGCACTCAATGCGGATTGTTGCACGGCTTTGTAACCCAATACGCCAAGCTCCCGATTCAGTTTCTAATTGCACGGATTCTATACGGTCGCCAACGAGCCACTTGAAATTAGTTAGTGCATCTTTCATTGCATAATCTCCTCAAAATGTTCTTGCGACCCAGCCCATTGTGAAAATCCAGAACGCTAATCCAACAAGCACACCGAAATCAGTTAATAGAACCCAGGGTGTTGGCTTCTTTGTCGTAATTGTTAATATACTCTCATATATTTGGGGGCTACTCCAACGATAAGCAGTTTGCTCAGAAGACCTATTTTCAATAATCTTCAGACAACACGAATCGCTATTTCAAAGTGTCCCAATTATTTCTTCAGCACTTAACACTTTTGAATAAACTGCGCCTAGCGCAGCCATATACGCCCCATGAACATGCATTGCCGGAATATCAATGCCATTGAAAAATAAGTTACTTGTTGCACAAGCATCATGAGCAACTGTACAGATGTAGCCTCTGTCAAAGGCCGCCCTCACCGTTGCGTCAATACACATATGCGACATCATGCCGCAAATTACAAGCACCTTGATTCCTTTGGATTCAAGGTGTTCCTGCAGATCGGTATCACAAAAACTATTTGGAAAATGCTTCTTGATTACAGCTTCATTAGACAAGGGTATTACACCTTTATGAAAGTTTATTCCTTCAGTATCCGGCAGGAAAAAAGTAGCGCCTGCTCGCGTAGAAATATGCTGGACATGGACAACAGGCAACTTCTTTTCCCGAAAATGGCCCAGCAGCCTTGACGCGACCCGGCTTGCCTCGACCGCCCCAACAACCTCCATCTTGCCTTTCGGAAAATAGTCTTGCTGTATATCCACTAACACCAATGCAGTATTCATCGGTCCTCCTTCTTTACATTAATACTAAGCCAAATGTTAGCAGACCGAATACCGTGAAGTATAGGAAGTTATCGAGAAATTTGATTCATCAATCGTGGCGACTTTTTCTGGTTATCCGCATTTGTGGATGGGCCTGCGAACAAACAGGTTTCTTTTGAAATATATTAAACATTTTGAGGAAAGCATCTACGAAGTCGCATGGTCATGCTTCTGACAAAGGTACGCTTTCCGAAAGAAACTTGTACAGCTGACAAAAACGTCAGAGCCTATAGCACGTTGAAGTCCTCATGTCGATTCAGGCAAAATTAAAATAACGCTTAGCAGTTATCGATTTTGCCACTCAATCGCAGGAGAATTAAAGTTTAACGTAAATTAACTAGACATCGATCGGGGAGATCATAAATCTCCGAATCCCTTCGTGCCACTCTTGTAACTCTACTCTAAGTTATTATTTTTGCATAGCGCGTCTCGTATGGATTTCATCTTCTACCTCATTAATATACTTGTCAGCATCTTTCTGGAGATAAATGCTTTCAAATCTTGCTTTAAGCTCCTGATGCTGTTCGGGATCCATCTGCACATTACAAGCATGGGCTAATGCTATTTGATTTCTTTGGAATCCGGAAAGAGGAAGTTCAGCTGCCGCGAATACAGGCCGATCCATGATGGAATCAGCAGCTGGATGCGATAAGGCTATTAGTGCTTCCGGAGATGATAGCCGTGGAACATTCAGGGTCAGAGCAATATCTAGAGTATTGGCACGTCTATCACGATTCGTTAGAGATCTCAGACCGAAAAGCTTGATCACAGTGGCGGGGATAGATGAGTGGTCAAACCAAGTGGAAGCATTAGCGGCATCGGTACCAATTATCGCCCCCTTTTGTGTATATGCCGATACTAAGATTGCAGATACTCGTACGCCTAAACAGTTAAAGGCGAAGGGGTGCTCAGGATTAGCATAGTGATTGTCATCGCCAGTCGGTGCCGCAGGAGGCGGTGGAACGTGATCATAGAATCCGCCATGTTCATCGAATGTTATGACCAGCATAACTTTATCCCATAATGCCGAATTTCTGAGAGTTTCGTAAACTAGCTTAATAAGGCGTTCGCCATTTCTAATATCATTCACAGGGTGCATTGAATTGCCGTTTACGTAATTCCCGCCGGTGTTGTACTTAGGTTCGATAAAGGTGTATTCCGGCAGGTCTCTTGAGTTTACGTCTGCCATGAAGCGACGTATAGCTCGAAACTTCGCGGTAAAAGGGCTCAAGAATTCCAGGCGTAGACTATCAATACCGGCGGTCTGAGGAAGATCATCGTGATAGATACGCCAACCCTTTTTCGCTTCGGTTAATCTTCCATAGATAGTGCCATTGGGGAATGCAAAGCCTTCGATAATTAGTCCATCATTAGGACTGTCAGCGAGTCCACCGGGGTTGGCTGCATGAACAAAAAAACGATTGGGCCAAGTGGGCCCTGGCAGAGAAGAGTGCCAGAAATTGAACACTGAGAATTCCTGGACTAACTCAGAAAGAATCGGTAGTTGATCCGGCTGAAAGCGTCCATTATGCGCATTGCTTCTCTTTCGTCAACCTTGTCTGTTTGCGTCTTGTAGATTGCACTGTATGGAAAACCGTTCATCGGGGCTGGGTCGATGGGAGCATTTGGCGCCGATAGCGAATTTGAAGGAGGCAGCTTCTGAGGACCATAGAGTTGACGCTGCACATCTAGGTATTCATGACCGGGATCAAATGGCATCATGAATGAGGTCGCCTTCACGACTGTCTAAGGATTTGACGGTTTATTGGGGTCCTGGTAATTCGATTCGTTTCCTCTGAGCTCAATGATGTTCGGATTGTTCAATCGCATAAAACCGAACAGATGGTCGAAAGAACGGTTTTCTAACATCAGAGTAACGATATGCTTGATCTTTTGAAAGCTAGCTGACTCAGCCGGTTGAGACGCTGCGGTTGATATCAGGATTACCTCACTATAGTAAATAAGCAACGTACACTTGGATTATCGCGACCAGTCCTATATAAGTTGTGTCCCGCTAAAAAGGATTTGCACCGCAATTTTGTCTCCTTCAATCAGAACATTAACACCACGTCATCGGGTGTTAAGAAAAGTGTCTACGATTACTGCAGTGGCTATTTATGAGTGCAAAAAAAGATTTTCTTAAAGACAAAGATTCCATATCTAGATTAAAGATCTCCGCACTCAATAATACGTAGTTTCCACAATAGACACTATTGAGAAGTGTCGATATATTGGGAGTAGTAGGATGAAAGTTCGTCAAATAGAATGCCGGTGAAGACTTTGCAAAATGACAAAACAAAAAGGAGGAGCTTATCATGAATGCTTATCGTTTTGGAAAACATCCACCTAAATACGACTATCGTACATTGAGATTTAAAAATTACCTGACTGATGCCATTGCGCCCCCGCCATCTTCATATAACGTTTTAACTGGCGTCTATGCCAACTTGAAAGTGCATGATCCTGCAGTCCTGTTTCCTATGGATGGAAACGACAAATACGGAGACTGCACTATTGCGGCTTTAGCACACGCCGAAACAACATTCAGAGGTATGATCGGCAAGAAAACAATAATGGCTTCAAAAGCTGTAATAAAGATATACATGCACCTCACCGGGGGGGTGGACAGTGGGCTGAACGAACTTGACGTGTTAAATTACTGGCGACAAAATGCGGTCTCTGGCGATGAGATAATTTCTTATGCAAGCATAGATCCGAAAAATCACACCCATGTTCAGCAGGCAATCAACCTTTTTGGAGGCGTGTACCTCGGATTTCAGGTACAAGAGAATTGTATTGAGGATTTCAATGCCCACAAACCGTGGACACCTAGTCCGTTGACCAATGATGGTCATGCTGTATTTGCAGTTGCATATGATCAGAGTGGCATAACTGTACTCACATGGGGGAATATACAGCAAGGCACCTGGGAGTGGTGGGATGAGTGTGTCGATGAGGCATATGCAATACTTCCGCCCGAGTCCAAAGATCCTAAATATGCGCCTGGATTTAACTTTGCTCAATTGCAAGCCGATCTGTCGGAAGTGGCAAGCTGAGATGACTCGAGATTGTCGGCTACAGTGTATGCGGGCGGAGGTCTAGCTACCCCTTCAAGAAAGTAAAAATAGCGTTAGGACTCCTCAGCTTTGCGGACTGAAGCCCTGCTCCACTCCGGGAAGCAGTTCACAAGCGGACTAAAGTCCGCCGTTTTCCCGGTGGAATTATAAACAATTAAAAAAAAGGAGGACATGCAATGTACAGAAGGTTGTCAGTAGTCATGTGTTCGGTTCTAGCCGTCTTTGTTGCCGGATTGGGCACCCCACCTCAACAATCTGCATATGCGGCATCACTTACCGAGGTGTCGCAGGCTGGGGAAGCGAACGTAATCCAGTTAGCTAAAGATCCCCAAGAACAATTGGCCGCGCAGCCGCCTATTCGTATTATTGTTGAAATCCCTCGGCTGCCCTCTGCCATGCCATTGTACAAACTTACAGCGACGCGCGCTCCGGTCGATTTTCTCAACGAAAAGCTCGCTAGGGTCAAGCTGCCGCAACTGAGGCTCGACAAGGAAAGATACGTCGTGCGCAGCGGTGATAGTAAAGAGGAAGGTTTGCGCGCTTTCATCGACCTGAAGAGCGGGGACACTGAGTTTATTCCGAACTTGGGCGAGGTGGTGAAGACCTCAGGACCGACTAAAGCCTTAGACACGGAGCGTTCGGCGACAGTAGCGCGTTCGTCCTTCATGGACGAACGTTTTATTCCGAAGGATGCTACGGAGCTGCGATTAGCTGAACCTATTGCCATTTTTGGCGGTGCCAACATGCGTTCCGGCGCAACAACCAAGCCCGGCGAAACGACTAGGGAACCGGCTCTGATGATGACGATAGTACCAGCGGTGCGCTATGCTGGCGGGTTCAAAGTCTACGGCCTTGGTTCACACGCGATCGTGACGATCGACAACAACGGCGCAATTATAGGAGCGGTACGGCGCTGGCGCATGGCTAGCGTCGCTGACCGTATCAAGTCTTCGATTACGACTGAACAAGTGCGTAGCGAGATCTTGCGCCAGTTGCAATCTATGACGAGATCGAAGGGTACTCATGCTGTCGTGGACAAAGTCGAAATCGCCTATTACGACAATAATAAGAAGCTTCTTCAGCCCGTCTATCACTTCGAGGCGACAGTGCAGCCGCCTGACAAGAGGATTTCTCCAATTCGCGTCTCGGGATTTGTGCCGATCAGCAAGCCGCGCGAGCCGATCCCTGATCTAACGAAGAAAACGGAGGGCGCGATGCCCGCCAAGCCGACACCTCCTAATCCGAAACTGCCGCGTGGTGGTATCGGAACAGCGCCGACGCCAGCCGATATCACGCTGGGCGAATACGCCAATCGCGACTGGCCGAACGATAATGGCTACATCAGCATGTCGTATTCGTTTCTCAACGGGCTCACTTTCCTCAACTCGATTTTCTCGGGCTGGACGCCACCCACTACACGCACCCAATGGTACGAAGCCTGGCCCTGGGAAGTCGTCGGCCCTTCGTCAAAGTACTATATGAATGCAGTGAACGTGGCTTATACTGTGCCACACGGCGACTGGCTCATTAACACGACGTTTAGCAACTACGCCGATATTTGGTATGTGCCCGACATCGGGACTGGTGGAAATCCTGGCTTTGGCTCAGCGACCGGAGGTAAGCTCGCTACTTGGGTGATAATGTCGTGCGAGGTGATCCCATCGTTCTATGACCGCGCCAACGAGATCGGCGGAACCGGCAATGGCTTCGACGCATTCAACGCTTGGTGGGGTGTGTTCAAGGGCTTACACAACGTGATAGGCTTCCGTACTATTATGTTCTATCCAGACAATGACACAAACTGGGCCTTCGGTTATGCCGCTTCGCTTGGCGGAGATGTCAATGCGGCGTGGTTCCAAGAGGTCGCTGCTTATCACGGTGGCGACGGCACCTATGCCAGTCAGCACCTTAACGGCAATCCTCAAGTCCACTACGACCGGGCCTCCACGATGATCGATGGACGCAATCTTGGCCAGTCGATCTTCAATGTTGGCGCGCAGAGTGCTTCGGGGACGCTATGGAACTTCTGGATGAGCAACTAAAAAAATGAATGGTTATCCAACCAGGACGTCCAGAGGGACATGGAATAGTGGTCCTATTTTTTATCGCAAATGAACCTTCAGAAGGCCAAGTAGGACTATTGGCATGACAATTCAGAGATAATTTGACAGAAACTAAACGGAGGAAATTGGAATGTCAACACAGCAGACTAACAACTCTCTCTCTTCAGACACAGCCGCAACAGTAGAATGTTGCCCACAACTTGAACCTTGCCAGGTTTGTGACGTATTGAACTTGCCGTATAGATTACCATTTCACCCAGTCGTCAAGGTAGGCACTCAGCAACAAGTCGTGCCTGTTGAAGTCACATTGAATTATAGGTTAACCCGCTGTTCAGGTCCTTTTTCACTTGGAGACTTGATGTACAGCACTACTCTTTTACCTGGGGAAAAAGTGCAGCTCTATTCGAGCGACCGACATACGCGGTTCAGTTTCGATAGCGAGACGAAGCTTTCTTATCGTACAGAAACAACGTCAGAAGAGTCGTACTATGCTGCCGGGATGGCTCACGGGATGAGTAACCTCAGCTTGCTCGATACCACCAACACCAGCTCTTCATTTAGTTCTTCGTCAGTCAGTGGAGGTGGAGGGGCCGGAATCGATCTGGGGTTTGTGAGTATCGGTGGATCCGCTTCTGGTGGTTCTTATGATGCTAACTCTGCAAGTAGTCTTGCTCGCTCACTAAGCCAGCATGCTGAATCGCTGCAGCAGCACATGGAAGTAAGTACCCGTGCGGCTGCTTCAACATCAATTGGAGAAGTCGCCACGCGGACTCATCAGCAAAGCGAATCTGAAGACCAGTACGAGTCTGCATCGCGTACCTTCAGCAATCCCAATCACTGTCATGCGATTACATTTCTTTTCTATCGGATCAACAAGTGTCAAACAGTAAAATTTGAACTGGTCAGTATTGACAGGCGTGTTGATGATCCTCTTGCACCAACTGGTGTGACTCTTAACGCTCCAAAGCCATTAACTGGGGTCGGTGTGCTTTCAAGCCGCGTTCTTGCCACCAGCTCAAATCGACTCGACGTGGCAACTAGGGCACTGCAGAGCGTCGCTGTTGAACAAGGGAGCACGGCCGCTGCAACAGGGCTGTTAGCGAGGACGCTAACAAACATTGGTCAGCAGGCGCCCATACATGTAAACATACGAAAGGCTGCTCTTCAAGCAATCGACCAGGATCTTGTAAATGAAGGTCTGTTGGATAAAGTAGGCGGTCAGGTCTCCCCAGTTGCTCAGGCATCGCTTGGATGGGAAAGAACCATGTCACTTCCAACACCTGGAGTGCTAGTCAAGGGTTGCCTGGATAATTGCGACATCTGTGAGCCAGAACTAAAGACGCTGATGGATCTTGAGGCTACTCGCAAAGATCTTGAAAATCAATTGCTCAAGAAGCAAATCGATTTGCTCGAGAAATCGCAAGAATATCGTTGTTGTCCTGAAGTGACTGAAGAAAAATCAAAGTCCTGATGTAGAGTTGGAAAATGTATCGAGAAAAAGGAGGAGCTATGGTCAAGAAAACAGTATTGAGTGAAAGAAGCACTGAAGAGCAGGCAGCCGCGAGTGCGCAGCACTTGAGTTCTAGTGGTAAAATCACGCCGGAGGAAGCGCGCCCACATATCAGGACACTGCTTCTTTCGAATCCCAACTATTTTGGCACACTGAAGGAGAGCTCCCTTTCGAAAGTCTTGGATATTCAATACGACACCGCGTATGAGGAAATTGGCTGCGTGGGGTATCATCCAGCGCTCAGTCGGCTGGAGGCGGTTGTTTTCATCAAACAGAAGGTTGGATATGGAGGCGACATCTGCTCTTCTGGTTCTCACGAGTACGTCAGGTTCTATCTTTCGTATGACAATGGTGCAACATGGCAAGATCAGGGCATGGCAAGTTTCACGGCCTACGATATTCCTGGACAGGAGCGTCTCGAGTACTCTGTAGCGCTTGATATCAACCCTCAAGAACGCCTCTGTTTCATTCCGAATCTACCCAAGGTGCGAGCAATTCTCTCGTGGAACAATCCACCTACCCACAACACACCTAATTTTGTTCCCATTTGGGGAAATGTAGTTGATGCCAACATCCAAGTCGCCGGTATTGATTTGATAGTGCTGGGCGCGGCATTGGCCGAAGCCAAGGTTCAGCTCACCGAGGAGCTCAAGTCAGCCTTGGATCTTAATCAGGCAGTGACAGTCGTAAAACCTGAACCGCTGAGCGGGGCAGAGTTACATAAGCTCTATAAGGATTCCAAAGTGCCGGGGCATCGTTATCTCTATCAGGAAATAAAAAAATTGGAAGTCAGTCCTTTAACGGTACAACTACAAGACATTGGACTGGCTAATGTTGATATCGCCGGAATAATAGCCAAGCTTTTGCAAACCGATGGTGACACGAGCTATGAACAACTCGGTTGCATAGGCTATGATCCTAATCGTGAAGCACTGGTCGGGGCTCTAACCGTTAAATTATCTGGTGGCTATTCGGGAGGACTTTGTACGGCTGGCAGCCAGGAGTATGTAGCGTTTTGGATTGATTGGCTCGATGGCAGCGGCTGGAACTACGCTGGCACCGCTTCGGTTAACGTACACGACATTTCGCATCTTCCTGCTGGCGGAGTGCATTACGCAGTGTATCTTCCAGTAAATGTGTCTGGCCATCATAAGCCTTGCACTCAAGGTGCAGTTACGCCACGTGTGCGTGCGATTCTCTCTTGGGCAACGCCGCCACCACCTACCAATCCGAATTATGTGCCCGTCTGGGGCAATAGGCTCGAAACGCGTATAAGCGTCAAACCCGGAGAACCATGTGAAAACGGCGCGCCCAACATAGCTATCCTCGGTGGAGTCGGCATTGCGGATATCAACTTGTTCGGCGACGGTATGTGCAAATCAGGCGCTTTGTTTGCCCTTACAGGATTGCCTACAGACGAATGGCTGAATAATCGTGAATGCCCATTCGGCGGACGCGTGGTCGTACAGGGGTGTCCATCTGTCGGCTATAAGTACCGCGTATGGATCCAGAAATTTGGAATCCCTCCAACGATGGTTACCAATCCAATTCGGACCGTAGATTTTAATGGTGTGGGAACGTGGCGCGGTCCAGACAGTCAAGGATTCTTCACTTATGTCAGTAGTATCGATAATATTGACAATGTGCTGGCGTGGTGGGACACCACAGGTGATGATTTGTGGCAGATCCGCTTGGAGGTGGCAAATATGAGTGATGTTGTGCTCGGTTCGACGTCATGGTACAACATCCAGCTTGACAATACGTGGCCTATTGCTGAAATACACATTGACAGTGGCGGAGACTGTAAAGATTTTAACGTCGGCGGCAAGATTAGTGGACACTTTGTCGCGAGAGAATTAAACTTTGGCGCTTACAGTTTAGGCATATCGCCTTTTGGCACACCACCTGGTGTGTTATCGCCAACAGGAGGTTATGTTCAAACAGCGCTGGCGCCAGGTAATGTATGGTCACTCGACACCGCTGGGATGCAACCTTGTGGCTACATAGTGGGGCTCGGTGTATATGACCTCGCTATTGTAGACAGCGGTCCTCATTCACATCATTACACTCCAGCTTCAGTAGGTTTCTGCCTGCGCAAACCGTAGGCGGAATGAGGAACAGAACTCAGCTGGCGGGATCTGTGCGAAAGGTTCCGTCAGCAAGTTTTATCTAAAAGCATGCACGAAAGAAGGACTAAATGGAGACTGAATCACGCCCAGGCGTTTGCGACTATAAGTTCGGAACGAGCGATTTATAAGCCTCATCTAGCGAAGAACTGATAGCAATCACCTGGAACAAATCATCTTGTCAAAGTTGAACGTAATTCTCAAAAGTTCTACGTGAACGCTTAGCGGAGGTTGAGAATAATTAAACACTTTGCACAGTATCGACCTAATCCGTAACTTCATCCGTTTATTCAAACAGGCACTTAGCAGATAAGTTATAACCTGGACTTTGCTACAGGGCGTGAAACGCCTTGAAGTTTTCTGGAAATACCGTTCTCAGGATTCAACAATATGACAACGAATGTTCAGGAAGATGATGCCGCCTCAATTTTGCCAGATATTTTTGGAAAGCAGCAGTTATGAAGACACGAGCAAATTCTCAGTTTGCAGGTGCACAATAGAATTGTCCCCGCGTATTTCTTTATTCTGAGCATCACTTGAATGTTCTTTTGCGGAATTGATTGCCAATCACGAATTGTGTTTAAGACATCTTAGCTGAAGAGGGCATATATCTCAGAAATTGCTATCTCGCCTTGCATCTTCTTATTCAAATCTTTCCACTGCACAGTACCTGCCGTCAGCTCATTTTCTCCAATTATGATCGCGAATTCTGCTCCTAGCCTATCGGCCCGGCGCAACTGACTTTTGAGCGATGCACTGCCGTAGCTTTGTTCAGCCCATATGCCCTTTGATCTGAGAGATTCAGCTATTCCAAACCCTTCGGTTTCAGCTTTCTTGCCCAGAGTCGCAATGAAAACGCGCGGCGTGGAGGTTGCAATCGGTGTCATCTCTTTCAGCAGGGTCACCAGTCTTTCCATCCCTATCGCAAAGCCGATAGCAGGAGTCGCAGGTCCTCCAAACTCTTCGACGAGACGATCATATCTACCACCTGCAGCGACTGCCTTCTGTGAACCTAAATGCTCGCTCGTTACCTCAAACGTGGTCTTTGTATAATAGTCTAGACCACGCACCAGATTAGGGTTAAGAGTGTATGAGACCTTGAACGTTTGCAGAATAGTCAGGAGCTCTTTAAAATGATCTCTGCAGTTCTCGCATAGATAGTCTGTTACTGCAGGCGATCCTTGCCTAAGCGTAGCGCAATGTTCTACTTTACAATCAAGAATGCGGAGTGGATTCGTTTCATAGCGTCTTTTGCAATCAGGGCAATATTCTGCGAGATTATCGCCAAAGAAAGTAAGCAGAGCCTTGCGGTAAGCAGGTCTGCACTCAGTACAGCCAATAGAGTTAATCTCGAAATTAAGCCCGCTCAACCCTATTTCTTCCAAGAGATTCCTAAGCATTATGATGAGTTCTGCATCCATTGATGGTTCAGCCACACCAAACGCTTCAGCACCAATTTGATAGAACTGGCGAAAACGGCCTTTTTGCGGTCGTTCATAACGGAACATCGGGCCGGAATAATAGAATTTCTGAGGAGATGGCAGCGACTGCAGGCTCTTTTCAACAAAGCACCGCACAACCGGCGCAGTGCCTTCAGGTCTCATGGTCACGCTGCGATTCCCTTTATCTGTGAAGGTGTACATTTCCTTTTCTACTATATCTGTTGCCTCGCCAATGCTGCGCGTAAAAATATCTGTAGCTTCAAGGATAGGAACCCTTATTTCATGGAACCCATACCGGCTGAAAATCCTGCGAGCTGTTGCCTCGATCGACTGCCAAACATTTATATCAGGAGGCAATATATCCTCCATACCCTTGAGCCCGCTATATTTCATTCAGCCTCTTCCCGCTCCTTGTCAAACTCAACCATTTTCATGTGGCTTTCTATCAGGCGCTTTACTTCTTCCTTGAAATGACGGCGTATGCCTTTCAACTCAACAATGTCTTCGTGTATCTTAACAGCCTTTTCCTGGGCTGCCTTAATTATATCGTCAGCCCTAGACTCTGCATCCCTTAGAATCAGTTCGGCCTCTTTCCTCGCATTGGCCTTGAATTCATCCACCATCTGCTGGGTTGTGATAAGAGTTTCTTTAAGCGTATTGTTCATGTTGTTATACTCTTGAAGCTGGGAGTCAGCCCTGCTGAGCTGCTCTTTCAGGGAAGCATTTTCCCTTAGAACTTCTTCCAACTCTTCCCGCACCAATTCCAGAAACGAGTAAACTTCTTCCTGATCAAAACCTCTTAACATTTGCGTCGGGAAAGTCTTCTGCTGAATATCCAGTGGTGTAATTCTCATCTTGGAGCCCCCTTCATTTAAACTTATAGCCTAATTCTATAAGAGACGAAATAAGGAATTTCTGCGTAAATGTTATGATCAGTATGACAACCAGAGGTGATACATCGATGGGGCCGAGCCTGTTTCCTATTATCCTTCTTATCGGATTAAGTGCGGGCTCAGTAACTTTGTTCAAAAACCTGACAACCGGATTGTAAGGATCAGGATTCACCCAGCTTATAAGCGCAGCAATAACGATTATCCAAAAATAGATGTCAAGTAATATATTTAAGATTTGCGCGACCGATATAATCAGATTGCCAAAAATAAACACAGATCCTCCTCTCGAATATTATGTATCATACTGTTTCGATAAATCAGGACAACGCCAGTTCCTCAGCCCTTTTCTTAGCTGCGTCCAGGGCTTGACTGACCAGCCTGAACAACCCGTTTTCCTCGAATGATTTTACCCCGGCAGCAGTCGTTCCACCAGGAGAAGTCACCATCTTCCGAAGCGTTTGAGGGGGCATGCCCGTCTCAAGCAATTTCGCTGTTCCGATTAGAGTTTGAATTGCGAGCTCTGAAGCGCTATCCCTTATCAAGCCCATCTCTTCTCCTGCATTTATCATGGCTTCGGCAAACAGTGCAAAAAAGGCAGGCCCGCTTCCGGAAACGGCCGTTACAGCATTGATTTGCTTTTCAGGCAATGTAAGCACCTTCCCAACGGAGCTGAAGATATCCCTGACCGGTTCGACGACGTTAATTGGAAGACATGAGCAGAGTGAAATTACCGACATGCCTTCCTGCGCGAGTGCAGGTGTATTGGGCATTACCCTTATTATCTTATCCGTCTTGAGTCTGGACTGCAGGAATGCAAGTGTTATCCCTGCTGCGATCGAGACAACTGTCTTTTCCTGAGTTACTACGCCGGATATCTCGTCAAGCACGTCGGCCATAATCTGGGGTTTCACAGCGAGTATGATAATGTCAGCCTTATCTACGACTTCTTTATTTGATATAGTAGTATCTGCACTATATTTCTTGAGATATTCCCTGCGTTCTTCCCTTGGCTCAGCTACTATTACGCTCTTCTTCCCGTCTGATGTTATCCCTTTGATTAAAGCTTCGGCCATATTACCGCCACCGATAAAACCTATCATGCAACTCTCCTTTCGCCGAATATCGCTGTACCCACTCTGACAAGGGTCGCACCCTCTTGTATAGCAATCTCGAAGTCGTGCGACATGCCCATAGAAAGTTCAGGCAGAGCATACCCCTTATTGCTAAGTCCATCCCTGAGTTCCCGCAGGCGCCTGAAATAGGGCCTTGAGAGTTCAGGGTTGTCGAAGTAAGGGGGCATCGTCATTAGTCCTTCCAGCTTCAGATTGCGGAGATCCGCTATCTTTCCGGCAAGGGATTCGAGTTTTTGTTCAGCAATTCCGCTTTTTGTCTCCTCTTCGGATAGCTTGACCTGTATCAAAACTCGCTGAATTTTTCCCAAGCTGCCGGCTGCTTTGTCCAAATCGGCAGCGAGCGCTTCCGAATCGAGTGAATGGATCAGTTCAAAAAGCCCCACGGCCACTCTGGCCTTGTTTCTCTGCAGATGGCCGATCATATGCCATTCAACTTTTATGTCAGGCATCTCGGATCTTAGCCGGGAAACCTTGCTCTGCGCCTCCTGCACCTTGTTTTCACCGAAAGCCCTTAACCCGACATCGCACGCCTGCTTAATAACATTGATGTCTACGGTCTTGGAGACAGCCACAAGCCTGACATCTTCCGGCCTTCTTCCGGCGCGCATGGCTGCATGGCTCATTTTTTTAAACACGGCAGAGGTATTTTCAAGCAGCATAGTCTACTATAGTAGTCCCTATACCTTATTAATTGCAAGGCATCATGAAATGTCCAACTCTTTGAATTTCGTGATAATTGATGGCCTTGCGAAGAGATATGCAGTTATCAAAAGCAGGGCTCTTTCTGATATTATAAATCATGCTAAATAAGTTCAAATTCAGCTTCTCATTGAACTTTCGCTTGACCCTGATAATGCTATTTCTGAGTTTTATGCTCATATCAATACTTATGTTTCTCTATTCTGAATCGGAGAGAAAATTATTTAAGGAGCTCGAACGGCAGACCACAGAACTTACCAAAGCTATACAGATTGGGGTGGAGGAGGTTACTACTGGCAAGGGTAAATCCGATGAGGCCAGATTAGCTCAATATCTTAAGAAGCTGAATACCAAAGGCGTAAAAGAGATATCGATAATAAGCAATGCAGACGAGATTGTAGCCAGCACGAACCCTCAAAGGATTGGGGAGTCTATGACAAAAAACAGGAAGGAGCTGATTATCAAGGCTGAACTCGGAGAGCCTGTTTCTGAGGAAGGCAAGACATTCAATGTCATTTTACCGGTAGTTGCAGGTGACACCCAGTACGGTTATATCCACTTGAGGATCAACAAGGATGATTTTTCAGATGTTCTAAGATCAAACGTTATAAGTAGAGTCTTGGCGACACTTTTCGTTTTTGGCATAGGAATCGTTTTTACTTTGATACTTTCAAGACAATATACACGACCCATTGAGAAGGTTGTTAACGCTGCAATGCGAGTTGCTGCAGGAGACCTTAATCAGCAGATCAAAGTCGAAAGCAAGGACGAGATAGGAAAGTTGGCGGAAAGCTTCAATTTCATGATTACGAAGTTGAAGACAGCGCGAAACCTTGAAGAAAAATTAAGGGAGGCTGAGCACTTGTCCGGTCTCGGTCAACTGTCCAGACATATGGCGCATGAAATCAGAAATCCTCTTAATTTTATCAGCCTGAGCATAGACCATATAGCAGCCAAATACAGGCCTGATGAAAAAGAAAAAAGTGACAAGTTCGCCAGTCTTATAAGCGGAATCAGACAGGAAATAACCAGGCTTGATAAACTTGTCAACGATTTTCTCGACTATAGCCGGCCGCTATCTCTTAACAGGCAGATGGTCAGCATTAAAGAGCTGCTGGATGACATGATTGATCTTATCTGGGCAAAGGCAGACGTTGAAGGTATAAAAATTCTTAAGGATTATGATACTGCTGTTGAATTGTATTTGGATCCGGACCTTTTTAAAACATGCGTATTGAATGTAGTAGCAAATGCATTCCATGCCATGTCATCTCAGAAAGGTGATAAGGTATTAACAATAAAGTCGGCTATTGACAAAGACATTTTCTTGCTTACAATAGCAGATAAAGGCGAGGGCGTGCCGGAAGAAAATCTGTCTAAAATATTTGAACCTTTTTTTTCAACCAAGGAAACCGGACTTGGACTTGGACTTCCACTGACAAAACGCGTTATCGAGGAGCACGGGGGACGCGTTGATTTCAAGAGCGAGCCCGGCAAGGGAAGTGAGATGATATTTTTGCTGCCATTGAGAAAATATGCGGTTCTGTAAGAAAGGATACATATGTCAGTCATAATCGTCATCGACGATGAGCAGCGCCAGAGAAACATCCTGGAAACCATACTTACAGATGAAGGGTATGAGGTCTATGCGGCCCCTTCAGCAGAAAAAGGGTTGGAGCTGATTAAATTATACAATCCGGATGTAGTTCTTACAGATCTGAAGATGGGAGGAATGACGGGCTTGCAGCTTTTGGGTGTAATTCCGGAAGGATCAGTAAAACCATCTGTTATTATTATGACGGCCTACGGGACCATCTCCTCCGCGGTCGAAGCGATGAAGAAAGGGGCTTTTGACTATCTGACCAAGCCGCTCGAAAAGGATGCGATAGTCATGACAGTCCAGAAGGCAGCAGAGCGCATGCAGCTAATTCGCGAGAATATAAGCCTGAGAAATGCCCTTTATAACAAGTTCAGCATGGACGGCATCATCGGCAACTCCGCGGGTATACAGGAAATAATGGAGGTTGTCAGGAAGGTTGCTCCTACGGCGGTTACCGTACTAATTTACGGAGAGAGCGGGACGGGGAAAGAGCTGATAGCAAGAGCTGTTCATTACAACAGCCCCAGAAAGGGCGGTCCTTTTACCGCAATCAACTGCGCTGCCATTCCTGATACGCTGATTGAAAGCGAGCTGTTTGGTTACGAACCGGGAGCTTTCACCGGCGCTTCACATCGCAAAAATGGGCTTTTCGAGGCAAGCAACAAAGGAACGTTGTTTCTCGACGAAATTGGCGATCTGCCCATGTTAACCCAAACAAAACTGCTGCGTGTATTGCAAGACAAGGAAATCAGAAGGATCGGAGGCCACGAAAGCATCAAAGTCGATGTCCGTATTATAGCCGCGACGAATAAGGATCTTGAAAAGGAGGTGTCTACAGGAAAGTTCAGGGAGGACCTCTTTTATCGTTTGAAGGTGGTTTCTGTAAAACTGCCGCCATTAAAAGACCGCCGGGAAGACATTCCGCTGTTGGTAGACCATTTTATAAAGAAGTACAATCTGGAGTTCGGCAGAAGGGTCAAAGGCGTGAGCGAAGGAACCATGAGAGCGCTGAAGGAATATTACTGGCCCGGCAATATCAGACAGCTTGAGTCTGTTATAGAGAGAGCAGTTCTTATGTGCGACTGCGAGTGGATTTCCGTTGACGACATAAAGGGAGAGCTCAAACTGCCCGGTGATGTTGGTATCTTTGATCTTGAGATACCGGATGAAGGCATCAATTTTGAGGAAGTGGAAAAAATGCTGATAAAGAAAGCTATGACAAAGTCGGGTAATGTAGCTGCAAAAGCAGCCAGATTGTTGGGTATGAGCTACAAGACCTTTTGGTACAGGCTTGAAAAATTTGGGCTGAACGATAATTCATCCAATGGCGAGGGTTCAGCCGAAGTAAAATAAAGGCATCTGATTAAGCCGATCTGATAAATTGTCATCTGAGATCTTTTCTTAGACGCATGCAAAATGCTACCATAACTGTGCGTTAAGCATAGCTTTAAATCAACTGAACAGGGAGGTTGTATCGATGAAGAAGCTTCTTGCACTGGTAGTTGCCTTTGTTTTTATTTTTTCGCTGTCCACAGCACTTGCGGTGGACAAAGCCGCAGAAACCAAGTCGACCCCGGCAAAGGCAGTCAAGAAGTCTGCATCTAAGAAGCATCAACTTACCGGAGAGGTAAAGGCAGTTGATGCAAAAGCAGCGACGCTAACAATTAAAGGCAAAAAGGACATGACTTTTATTGCCGATGAAAATATGCTTAAGGATATCAAGATCGGGGATAAAATCATTGTCACTTATACGGAGTCTGAAGGCAAGGCTACTGCGACTGGGATAAAGATGGCTAAGGCGCCCAAGAAGGTTGAGGCAAAGAAAGACGAAAAGAAAGATGATAAGAAGGCTGAGCCGGCAACTCCACCTGCGAAAGACAGCAAGCCGGCCAAAAAGAAGAAAGATATCACTGGCTGCTGACACGCACTCATCGGTTGATGAAAAAGGGCGCTCATTTATCGGGACGCCCTTTTTGTCTAAGGTGCAACCTTTCGAACCAGACTGCTGTAGCTGCTATAAAGTAGTATTTGTCAATCAATGCCGGATGTATCTCAAAGTCTGAATTATTGAATATTTCGGAGGACCCATATGATTAGCATCGAACTTGCAAGTCGAGTGAAAAATCTGCCGCCATATCTCTTTGCTGCCATCGATAAAATGAAGCAGGACGCGCTTGCAAAGGGAGTGGACGTCATTGACCTGAGCATAGGGGACCCCGACATACCAACACCTTCACATATAGTAGAGGCGATGAAAAAGGCTGTTGAAAAACCTGAGCACCACCGGTATCCGTCTTATGAAGGAATGCTCTCTTATCGTGAGGCGGTTGCCGAATGGTATAAGAAAAGGTTTAATGCCGGCCTCGACCCGAAAACAGAGGTGCTGTCTCTAATCGGCTCCAAGGAGGGCATCGGTCATATACCTTTTGCGTTCGTGAATCCGGGGGATATAGTATTAGTGCCATCTCCCGGATATCCTGTATACCCGGTGGCAACCCTCTTTGCAGGTGGAGAATCGCACATGATGCCTCTAACGGAGGATAATGCTTTCCTGCCGGACTTTAAAGCGATACCGCAGTCAGTGCTTCAGAAGGCGAAGCTGATGTTTATAAATTATCCCAATAATCCTACAGCTGCTATAGCTCCAAGGGAATTTTATCGCGAAGCGATAGCCTTGGCAGCGAAATACAACATAATACTGTGCCACGATGCTGCATATTCGGAAGTCTACTACGATAATGAGAAGCCTATAAGTTTTCTGGAAATAGACGGAGCCAAGGAAGTAGGCATCGAGTTCCATTCACTGTCTAAGACATATAACATGACGGGATGGAGGATAGGATACGCGGCCGGCAACAAAGATATAATCGCTGG